>Ga0228535_1000335_pt1 | contig 144350 bp, 122 predicted proteins | sample SJ1metagenome_FD_168457 | JGI IMG/M metagenome (GOLD analysis project Ga0228535, IMG submission 168457) | Enriched culture of PCE-dechlorinating microbial communities from Ithaca, New York, USA - SJ1 | ecosystem: Engineered > Modeled > Simulated communities (microbial... > Unclassified...
CCGTTCGGTGGAAACCAAGCCGGACCGTCATCACATTCACCTGAACCTGGAGCACAAGCTCCACATGAGCGAGAGGCCCAAGTCACGGGGCTTCGGCAGGTCGGATGAAGTTCTGCACAAGATCGCCAAGGCCGCGGAGAAGCCGCAGCATGCGACAGCCAAACCCATGGGCAAGAGCATTCCTCTGGATACTTCTGAGGGAGATCTGGAGGGTTTCAACAGCTAACAGTCCTTTTCACATTGGGTTCTCTTTCACACAGGTGTAACGCTCAGGCGGACAGGGAGTCCGCCTGAGCGAGTTTTTTTTGGGCTGTTCTTCTTGGGTTGCATCATTCTTAAGTTCTTTTCTGATACATATTTATGGTTATGTCATTGAAATAAGGAAAGTCTAGCCAGAAAAATCGTGAAAAAAATCACAATGAAACTTATTGCATCTCTGAGTATCAGAGATTATATTATCGATATGAGAATATCGATACAACAGTATCGACACTGCTATCGTTTAGAACGCTTGGAGATGCATGATGAGTAAGGATCGTGAAATCAGCGTGCCACTGCCGACGATTCGTCGGCTGCCTATGTACTTTGCGCTTCTTCAGAAGGCGGCTCAGGAGAACCAGACTTCGGTAAGCAGTTCGCAACTGGCGACCGCTCTGGCCCTCGAGCCGATCCAGGTTCGAAAGGATCTTGAAGCCATCGGCGTCACCGGCCAGCCGCGGGTGGGCTTCCCTGTTGGAGAGCTGATCCAGGCTATCGAGAAATTCCTCGGCTGGGACAATGCGACCGATGCCTTCATCATCGGGGCCGGCCATCTCGGCATTGCGTTGGCCGGGTACAAGGGCTTTGAGAGCAAGGGGCTCAACGTTGTGGCTCTGTTCGACAACGATCCTCGCAAGATCGGCCAGACCATCCACGGCAAAGAGGTCCTGCCCATCGATAAACTGGGTAATCTGGCGAGCCGGCTTCATGTGCACATCGCGATCCTGACGGTGCCGGCAGAGGTGGCTGCGAGCGTCGCCCAACTTGCGATCGACGCAGGCATCCAGGCGATCTGGAATTTCACTCCGACCAAACTGATCGTGCCGGAACACGTCATCCTCGAACGCGTCGACCTGGCGGCAAGCCTGGCGGTGCTTTCGAGCAAACTGGCCGCCCGGCTCAGACCGGTCGAGCCGGCGGGCCAGGCACAAGAGGCTCAGGCCTGATTTCACCGATATCAAGGAGCAACCATGGGGAACGCACAGAAAACCGAATCTGCCGAAGGCCTTCGCAAGTTCGAGAAGGTTTGCCAGATCATCGATAAGTACGACCGAGATCCGTCGAAGCTGATCCCGATCCTGCAAGAAGTCCAACACGAGTACCGCTATCTGCCCGAGCAGGTGCAGTCGTATATCGCCACGTCGCTGGGGCTCTCGCCTGCGCGGGTCTTCGGCGTCGCGAGCTTCTACGCGAATTTCGCTCTGGAGCCCAAGGGGCGGTACGTGATCCACATTTGCGACGGCACCGCCTGCCACGTCAAGGGCTCCAACGGGATCAAAGAGGCCATCTGCGATCTGCTCAAGGTCAGCGACAGCAGGAAGACCACCAACGACATGCTCTTCACGCTGGAGACGGTCTCGTGCCTGGGGGCATGCGGACTGGCGCCGGTGATGACGATCAACGATGAAGTCCACGGCCAGGTGACGCCCGCCAAGGCGGTCGAGCTGATCAAGGCCATCATGGAACGGGAGCAATCCAAATGATTGAACAGGCAGTCAACCTCGAAGCTGTGGGGCGCCAGTACAAAGAGGCGCGTGCCGCCATCGCCCGGCGGGTCATCGTCTGTGCCGGGACCGGCTGCGTCGCCAACGGTTCGCTCAAAGTCTTTGCCGCTCTGAAGAACGAGATCGAAAGTCGCGACCTGGCGGTCGTCGTCGAACTGGGACACGACTGCGACGGCGGCGACGTCCTTCTCTCCAAGAGCGGTTGCCAGGGTTTCTGCCAGGCGGGTCCGCTGGTCACCATCGAGCCCGAAGGCTATCTCTATGTGCACGTCAAGCCGGAGGACGCGAAGGATATCGTCGAGCAGACGCTGATTGGCAAAAGTCCCGTGAACCGTCTGGTCTACAAAGACCCGGCGACGGGCAACTCATTCGAGAAGACGCACGACGTTCCCTTCTACAAACGCCAGCAACGGGAAGTCCTGGGCGACTGCGGCAATATCGACCCCGAGGACATTCGCGAGTACATCGCGCGCGACGGCTACGAAGCGGCCCGACGCGCCTACACGCAGATGAAGCCCCAGCAGATTTGCGAGGAAATCTCCGCCTCCGGTCTTCGCGGACGCGGCGGCGGCGGCTTCCCCACCGGCAAGAAGTGGACCCTGACTCTCGCGGAGAAGTCGGACAAGAAATACGTGATCTGCAACGGCGACGAAGGCGACCCCGGCGCGTTCATGGACCGCAGTCTCATGGAAGGCAATCCGCACCGGGTGATCGAAGGCATCATGATCGCCGCGAGGGCGATCGAGGCGGACGAGGCCTACATCTACGTGCGGGCGGAGTATCCGCTGGCCGTGCAGAGAATCCGAAAAGCCGTGGCGGATGCCGAAGAAGCCGGGATTCTCGGTCAGGGGGTGTTCGGCAGCCGCCACAACATGCTTTGCCACGTGATGGAGGGGGCGGGGGCTTTCGTCTGCGGCGAGGAAACCGCTCTAATGGCTTCGATCGAGGGGCTTCGGGGCATGCCGCGGCCGAAACCCCCGTTCCCCGCCCAGAGCGGGCTCTGGGGCAAGCCCACCGTCATCAACAACGTCGAGACGCTGGGCTCGGTCCCCATGATCATCCTCCAGGGCAGCCACAACTATCGCGCTGTGGGCACGCCCAATTCGCCGGGCACCAAGACGTTCGCCCTGACCGGGCACGTCGTCAACACCGGCCTGATCGAGGTCCCTTTCGGCACCACGCTTCGCGAGATCATCTTCGACATCGGCGGCGGCGTGATCGACAACGCCGGCCAGATCGATCCCGACGGCTTCAAGGCCGTCCAGATCGGCGGACCCTCCGGCGGCTGCCTCGTCGAAGAGCATCTCGACCTGCCGATCGATTTCGACTCGGTCAAGAAGACCGGCGCGATCGTCGGTTCCGGCGGCCTGGTCGTCATGAACCGCGACACGTGTATGGTGCAGGTGGCGCACTTCTTCATGCGTTTCACGCAGAACGAATCCTGCGGCAAGTGCGTTCCCTGCCGCGAGGGGACCAAGCAGATGCTGGCTTTGCTCGACGATGTCATTCAAGGCCGAGCCACCGCCAAGACGCTGGAATTGCTCGAACAGCTCGCGGTGGCGGTGCAGATCGGCTCGCTGTGCGGCCTGGGCAAGACCGCCCCGAACCCGGTGCTCAGCACGCTTCGTTACTTCCGAAGCGAGTACGAAGCCCATATCTTCCAGAAGCGGTGTCCCGCCGGCCAGTGCAAGGCGCTGGCCATCCCGGAGATCATCGCCGAGCGGTGCAAAGGCTGCGGCGCCTGCCTGCGGAAGTGTCCGGTCGGCGCAATCACAGGCGAGAAGAAGGCCCCGCATCGGATCGACCCGAAGCTTTGCATCAAGTGCGGCACCTGCGCCCAGGCCTGCAAGTTCAACGCGATTGTGGGAGTATGACGAAGATGAACAACGGAACCTGTGTACACATCGACGGACGCGACATACGGATCGAAGGCGAGCGGAACCTGCTGGAGCTCATCCGCAAGGCCAACATCGACCTGCCGACGTTCTGCTACCATTCGGATTTGAGCATCTACGGCGCGTGCCGGCTGTGCATCGTGGACATCGAAGGCATGGGCGTCGTGACGTCCTGCACCACGCTGCCCAAGCCCGGCATGAAGGTCAAGACCAACACCGCCCAGCTTCGCAGCATGCGAAAGATGTACCTGGAATTGTTGCTGGCCAACCATCATCAGGGCTGCGCCACCTGCGTCAAGAACGACGGCTGCAAGCTCAACGAACTGGCGATGCGGATGGGCGTGACCGAGGTTCGCTTCCAGCCGGCCCAGGGCGCCAAGCCGCTCGACACGTCGAACCCGTCGCTGGTGCGCGATCCGAACAAGTGCATCCTCTGCGGCGACTGCGTCCGCGCCTGCCACGAGATCCAGGGCGTCGGCGCGATCGACTTCGCCTATCGCGGGGCGGCGACCACCGTGGCGCCGGCATTCGGCAAGGATCTCAGCAAGGTGGATTGCGTCTACTGCGGCCTGTGCGCCAGCGTGTGCCCGACGGGCGCGATCACGCCCAGAGCCCAGATCGACCAGGTCTGGGACGCGCTGAGCAACGAGAAAAAGACCGTCGTCGTGCAGATCGCCCCTGCGGTTCGCGTCGCGCTGGGCGAGATGTTCGGCCTGGAGCCGGGCGTCGTCACGACGGGCAAGATCGTCGCGGCCCTCAAGATGCTCGGCTTCGACAAGGTCTATGACACGAGCTTTGCCGCCGATCTGACGGTGCTCGAAGAGGCCAACGAATTCCTGATGCGAAAGACCGCAGGCGAACGTCTGCCGCAGTTCACGTCCTGCTGTCCGGCGTGGGTGAAGTACGCGGAACAGTACTGCTCCGATCTGCTGCCCAACGTGTCCTCCTGCCGCTCGCCGCAGCAGATGTTCGGCTCGCTGGCCAAGGCGACCCTGCCGCAAACACTGGGCGTCGCGCGCGAGGACCTGGTCGTCGTCTCGATCATGCCCTGTACGGCCAAGAAGTTCGAGGCCCAGAGACCCGAGTTCCGCACGGGCGGCACGGCCGACGTGGATTTCGTGCTGACCACGCAGGAATTCGGCAAGATGATCCGCCAGGCAGGCATCCAGTTCAACAACCTGACGCCCGACTCGCTGGACCTGCCGCTCGGGTTCAAGACCGGCGCCGGCGTGATTTTCGGCGCCACAGGCGGCGTCAGCGAAGCGGTGCTGCGGTACGCACACGAAAAGCTCACCGGCGTGCGGGTGGACAACGTGGACTTCTCCGAGGTCCGCGGCATGCAGGGGACGCGCGTCAAACAGATCAAGCTGGGCGACGTCGAGCTCAAGCTGGCGATCGTCCACGGCCTGAAGAACGCCAAGGCGGTCGTCGAGGAGATCCGCGCGGGCCAGTGCGACTACGATTTCATCGAAGTGATGGCCTGCCCCGGCGGGTGCATCGCCGGCGCGGGCCAGCCCGTGAGCTTCGAGTCCGACACCAAACAGCTCCGCGCCCAGGGCCTGTATGACTGCGACAAGACGCTGCAACTGCACAAGTCGCAGGAGAACCCGTACGTCGCCAAGTGCTACGAGACGACCCTCGGCGAGATCGGCGGCCATTGTGCCCACGAGTTGCTGCACACAGGATACAAGAGCCGCAAACGTGTCGCGGACGAGGGCTTCTCGGTTCTGGAGCCGGGGGCGGCCAAGGCCCTGGAGATCAGCGTCTGCGTCGGGACAAGCTGCTACCTTCGTGGTTCGCAGCAGCTTCTGCAGAAGCTCGTCGGTCATGTGAAGGACCACGATCTCGAAGGCACTGTGGATGTCCGCGCGACGTTCTGCTTCGAGGCCTGCGACAAGGGCCCCAGCGTGAAGATCGGCGACGTACTCATGCATCACTGCGCGTTCGAAATGGCGCGGGCGGAACTGGAGAATCAGCTCGCCAAGACGGTGGCGTAGTCCCATGTTTCATAAGCGAATGATGAGATTGCAGGGATCGTCTGGGGGCTCTGCCCCCAGACCCCCGGCATTTTCCGCTTTTTGCCAGCAGCATGAAAAGGGGGCAGGACCCGATCGCTGCGGTCTTCCACATCAGTGGGTGTGGAAAGACCCCACATCTCTTGGGGCCTTGCCTCGGTCGTTGGCTTCTTCGTTTCACCGTGCCATTGGCCCAAAGCGAAAAATGCCGGGGTCCAGGGGCAGAGCCCCTGCGAAGTGTTGAGTAGGAGCATCGATCGACGTGGAACCTAAGCGACACGAAAACCAGGTTGTCTTCACGAACAAGGCCCGGTGCAAGGACTGTTACCGCTGCATTCGCGTGTGTCCGGTGGACGCCATCGGCGTGCGCGACGGCCAGGCCTACGTCGACGAAGACCGCTGCATCTCCTGCGGCACGTGCATTCGCGAGTGCCCGCAGAAGGCCAAGAGTTTTCGCCGGGACCTGGACAGCGTACGCGAACTGGTCGCGTCGGGCCGATCGGTGGCGGTGAGCCTGGCCCCCTCGTTTGCGGCGATCTTCAAGACGTGGGAGATCAAGCGGGTCCCTTCGGCCCTGCGAAGGCTGGGATTCAGCCACGTCTCGGAGACCGCGGTCGGCGCGTACCCCGTCGCGCAGGAGACCGCCAGATGCGCCGCTCAGCACGGGGATTCGTTTTGCATCGCCACGGCCTGTCCCGCGGTCGTGAACTACATCGAGCGGTACCGGCCGGACTTGGTCGGGGCGCTCGTGCCGGTCTGTTCGCCCATGGTCGCGCATGCGCGGATGCTCAAAGCCTCGCTCGGCGACGATACGCGGGTCGTCTTCATCGGGCCGTGCGTCGCCAAGAAGCAGGAGGCCCGCGAGAAGAGCGGCGGGGCGGTCGACTTCGCCCTGACGTTCACCGAACTGCTCGAGTGGTTCGAGTTGGAACGCGTGGATCTCTCTATTCTCGAAGAGAGTGATTTCGATATGGCGCCGGATGGCTGGGCACGTTCGTTTCCGCTGGCAGGCGGCAGTCTCCAGACGGCATCCTTGAGCACGTCCCTTCTGGCGTCGGACGTGCTCAGCGTCACCGGCACCCAGGAAGTGAAAGACACTCTCGACAGTCTCACGAACCATCATGGGCCATTGCTGGTGGAGCCTCTGTTCTGCGAGCAGGGCTGCATCAACGGGCCTGCCATGCCCGCCAACGAAACGGTCTACCAGAGGCGAAAGGCCCTTCTGCAGTACGTCATGGCGAGCGGTCGCGATGGCGCGGACTCGAACGGATCGGCGGACCTGACCGCCTCGTTCGCGTGCCGGCCGTTGCCTGTGGGCGATGTCACCGAAGAGCAAATTCGTCAGGTCTTCGCCCAGACGGGCAAGGAGAACCCCGACGACCAGCTCAACTGCGGCGGGTGCGGATATTCCTCCTGTCGCGAGCAGGCGATTGCGGTCATTCGCAAGATGGCCGAGCCCGAGATGTGCGTTCCGTACATGCGAAGGCTGGCCGAGCAGCGGACGGACCGCATCATCGAGACCAGTCCCAACGGCATCGTCATCCTCGACGAGCATCTGAACATCTTGCACGTGAACCCGTCGTTCAAACGGCTGTTCATGTGCTCGGACGCTGTGTACGGGAAATCGATCTCGTATCTGATGGACCCCGAGCCGTTCGAACAAATCGCGTCGGGCAAGGCCGAACTGACGGAGGTGACCGTCGAGCACGCCAAGTACAGCCTCGTCTGCCACCAGATCGTGTACGCGTTGCGCGAGGAGAGACAGTACGTCGGCGTCTTCGTGAACCTGACCAGCAGCCTCCTGAACAAGAAACAGCTCGACGTCCTGCGGGCCCGCACGGTCCAGCAGGCCCGCGATCTGCTGTCGCATCAGATCGAGATCGCCGGCAAGATCGCCCAGTTCCTCGGCGAGAGCACCGCCGAGGGCGAGAAACTGCTGGAGAACCTCGTCAAGATGGCCCAGGACAACCCCACCGGCGGCGACGATCGGAAAGGCAGTTCATGGCTCAGCGATACTTACACGTCGACATAACGAGCCATCAGACGGCCAAGCACCCCGACGGCCCGTGCGGCGACGTCGTCGCCCAGCGGCGGACCGAGATGGGCACCGACATCATCCTGTGCGACGGGATCGGTTCGGGGATCAGGGCGCACATCGCCGCGACGCTGCACGTTTCGCGGATGCAGAAGATGCTCGCCGAGGGGTTCTCGCTGCGCCGCACGTTCGCCAGCGTGATCGCAACGGTCGACAAGTGGCGGGACCCGGCCAAGCCCTACGCCGCGGTGATTCTCATGCGGATTCTCAACGACGGCGAGGTGACCATTCTGACGTACGACGCGCCGACGCCGGTTCTGATGAGCCGGGGGCATGCGGACGTGTTGCCGCAGCGGCCTCTTGTGATCGACGACGCGGTCGCGCAGCAATCCAGTTGCTTCCTGGAGCCGGGCGAAGGCGTGCTCCTGTTCAGCGACGGGATCACGCAGGCAGGCATCGGCAACGGATCGATGCAGGGCTGGACGAGCGAGGGGGCCGCAGGTCACGCCAGCCGATTGCTCGCGGCGGGGCATCGTCTGGACGACATCCCCCAGGCCATTCAGCAGGAGGCGATGCGTCTCGATGGGAGCGTCTCGCGGGACGATATGACGGTGGTCTCGGCGCACTGCCGGCCGGGCCGGACGCTGCACATTCTCACGGGTCCGCCCGCCGACAAGCGGCTCGACGCCGACGTGGTCAAGCGGTTCCTCGCCCAGGATGGGCCCAAGGTCGTCTGCGGCGCGACCACCGCGGCCATCGTGGCGCGGACCCTGCACCGCAAGCTGACGATCGACCGCGAGCCCGCCAGCCTGATCGCGCCGCCGAAGTACGCGATTGAGGGCGTCGATCTGGTCACCGAGGGGGCCGTCACGCTCAACCAGCTCTGCAACATTCTCGATGTCCCGGAAGAGGAATTCGAGGAGACCAATCCGGTCACGGAACTGGCGGACCTCTTGTCCCAGGCGGACCGCGTGAACATCATCCTCGGCCGGGGGGCCAATCCCGCCAACGACTCGATGGGCTTTCGCCAGCAGGGGATCATCAAACGCGAGGCGATCGTCCCGCTGCTGGCCAAGCGGCTCCGCGCTCAGGGCAAGCTGGTCACGGTGAATTCGATCTGATCGTTCGCATCGTGCTTCGGCTATGCAAATTCCTCCCGTTCTCTTGGGGGCCTGCCCCCAAACCCCCGGCATTTTGCGCTTTTCGCCAGCAGCATGAGGTCTGTGCTGTCGAGCCATGGAGTGAACTCGGAGGGACGCGCCCTTGCGAGAGCGGAAGAACGCCTATACAATGTTCCACCGTCGTCGCGCGTCGGGCGATCGAAGGGGATTCCTGTACGAGGAGAGACCATGAGGGCTTGCATGTCGATGGTTGTCGTCGCGATCCTGTCCGTCGGTTCGATCGGCCTGGGGGCGGGCGACGAGGTGTTCCTGTTCAGCTACTTCAAGGGCAACGGCGAGACCGGCGTCTTCCTGGCCTGGAGCGAGGACGGCCTGACTTTCAAGAACCTCAACGAAGGCCGAGCGGTCTTCACGCCGCCGCAGTGGCAGGGGCAGAACCTCACACGCGATCCCTCGATCGTCTTTCGCGAGGGCCTCTTCCGCATGGTCTGGACCTCCAGTTGGACGGGCGCCTGCTTCGGAGCCGCCACGTCGCCCGATCTCAAGCAATGGTCCGAGCCGGTTCGGGTCGAGCCGTTCAGGAACTGGCCCGCCGACGACCAGCCCGCCAACACCTGGGCCCCTGAAGCCCACTGGGACCCGGTCCAGAAGAACTACGCGATTCTCTGGTCCAGCGCGACCGCCAAACTCGAAAGCGACGGCGGCCACAATTCCGGCGGCCTGGAGAACGACCCCAACCGCAAAGTCAAACCCGACACCCGCCACCATCGCACGTTCATCTCGCGGACCTCGGACTTCAAGAGCTTCACGGATGCGAAGGTCTTCTTCTCGCCCGGCGTCAGCGAGATCGACGCCTGCCTGGCCTTCGACGACCGGGGCACCGCGGACACCACCGACGACCGCTGGGTGATGGCGGTCAAGAACGAACAGTTCCCCGAGATCGGCGGCAAGAACATCCGGATCGCGGTCGCAGGACGCGATCTGACGAACCCGTTCCCGCCGAAGTTCCGCTCGCCGACCGACGCGACGAAGCCTTGGTCCGATCCAATCATCGGCCCCGGCGCCAAACTGCAATCGAATCAATGGGTGGAGGGCCCGACCCTGATGAAACTCGGCGAAGAATGGCGGATCTATTTCGACCGTTACCGCGTTCGCAACGGCCGCTACGGCCTGGTGACCTCAAAAGACCTCACCCAGTGGATCGACCGAACCGCCGAGCTAAGCCTCCCAGGCGACGCCCACCACGGCACCATCCTCCGCGCCCCGCGATCGGCGGTTCTCAAGGCCTTCACGCTGCCCAAAGTCGCGGAACCCTGATCCCGGCGCTGGCATGCCACCCTGTGTTTGGCACGTTGGCACGTTGGCATCTTCGGGTTTTCAGCCTAAAAACGCGAAGATGCCACGTGCCAACGTGCCAAGGACAGGCCAGGTTTGGCACGAATGGCATGCAGCCGATGCTCCGCATCGTCCGAAGGCCGCACTTGCATTTTGTCGCGTCCGGCGTAGACTGTTGACCTATGGCCAAGAGACCACCATCCGATTCGAAGACTGTCGCGACCTCGGCCAAGCCCTCGTCGCTGGTCGATACCCGCGTCGTCTACTGCGGCGACAACCTCGACCAGTTGCGAAAGCTGCCCGACGCCTGCGTGGACCTGGTCTACATCGACCCGCCCTTCAACTCGAATCGCAACTATGAGGTCTTCTGGGGCGAGACGAAGGAAAAGCGCGCCTTCGAGGACCGACACGCCTCGACCGAAGCCTACATCGCCTTCATGCGTCCCCGCTGCGTCGAACTGCACCGCGTCCTCAAGAAGACCGGCTCCTTCTATTATCATTGCGACTGGCACGCCAGCCACTACGTCAAGGTCATGCTGGATCAGATCTTCGGAGAGAATGGCTTTATCAACGAGATCATCTGGAAACGCCAGTCGGCACACAATGACGCAAAACAGGGCAGCATGCATTACGGACGCACGCATGACACCATCTTCCTGTACGTTGGCAACGCTGATGAACACACCTTCAATCATCAATACGTTCCATATGATGAAGAGTACGTCAAGCAGTTCTACTCGAACGTGGAGCCAGAAACAGGCCGGCGCTTCCAGTATGGCGACTTGACCGGACCCGGGGGCGCGTCCAAAGGGAATCCAGAGTATGAGTTTCTGGGAGTCACTCGCTTTTGGCGTTACAGCAAAGAGAAGATGCAGGAGTTGTACGACCAAGGACGGATCGAGTTCCGACCGAAAGGCAAGGTCCCGCGTCTCAAACGCTACTTGGACGAGGCAAAGGGGATGCCGGTAGGGTCAGTGTGGAACGACATCCGTCCGCTCATCAATTTCGGGAATGAATCGCTTGGCTATCCCACGCAGAAGCCTCTTCCGCTTCTCGAACGCATCATCAAGACCAGCAGCAACGAGAACGACATCGTTCTGGATGCTTTCTGCGGATGCGGGACGGCTTTGGTTGCGGCGGAGAACCTGGGTCGCCAGTGGATCGGGATCGACGTGTCGCCGACGGCCTGCCGCGTGATGGCCAAGAGGTTGCGCGATGTCTGCGGGATCAAGGAGAACGAGAAGCTCTGGCGGATCGGGCGGGGCTTCGTCGTGCGAGATCTGCCTTGGACGGAGGCGAAGCTGCGCGAGATCCCGCCGTTCGAGTTCGAGAACTGGGCGGTGATCGCGCTGGGCGGCATTCCGAACAAGGCCCAGGTGGGCGATATGGGCATCGACGGTCGGATCTTTCCGGTGTCGTCGCTGCCTCAGAAGCAGCAGGCCAGGAAGGGCGAGACGCCTGCCTTCGACGAGTTCCTCGACGCATGGTATCCGATCCAGGTCAAGCAGAAAGAACACGTGGGCCGGCCGGACATCGACGCGTTCGAGGCGATGATGATGCGCGAGGAGCGGGCCAAGGGGTTCTTTGTGGCGTTCGGGTACACCCAGGACGCGATGCGGGAGATCGGGGAGTTCTTCAAGCGGACGGGCAAGAGCATCGTCGCGCTGACCGTGCGGGACATCCTCGATGAGCAGATTGCCGCCAGGCTGGCGTGACGTCTTGGGTTTGGCACGTTGGCACGATGGCGCCTTCGGTTTTCAGGCCCAAAAACGCGGAGATGCCACGTGCCAACGTGCCAACAGGGGCCTGTTGTTGGCACGTAGTGCCAGGAGGGAGCAGGATTGGGATAGTCCCTATCAAGCCGCTATGTGGCGGGGCGGCGGGAGTTTATCGCATTGGAGCCACCAGCAATCAGGGTGCTACGCACGCCCTTGAGGGGAGCGTCTCGCTCCCATACCATGCTGGAGGCCCAAAGCGTAAAACTTCCCAGGCACGACCGCTTCGGGCGTGCCGTCTGCAAGAACGTCAAGAACGTCAAGATACCCAACGTTGGAACTCTTGAGTGTCTTGACGATCTTGAGGATCTTCAGCGTCCGCGAAGGCAACATCGCCCGCCGAAGCTGCTATCGTGCCACGTGCCACGTGCCAACACAGGCCTGTCGGTGGCACGTGGCATGTGGCACGATAGCAGGGATAAGCGGATACGGATAAGAGGATCAGCCAGGCATCGCCATTCGGGACGGTCCCGCCAGGGCGAGTGCAACGGCGGTCGTGCCCACGGGCTTCCAGGACCTGGACTTTCAGGTTGATTCCGTTTTCGGGTGGCTTCCAAAATTGCCTGGTTTGTGTTATTATCCTATTATGACAGAGTCGAAACCTATGCAACGAGACGTCTGGGGCTGGCGTTGTCTCTGTCGCCAGTGGCCCTGGCGTGGCTAAGTGATGGTTGATTAGGAGGAAGATACGATGACCAGGAAATGTGCATTCGCGAGCGCCGCGTTGGCGCTGGGCCTGTTGGCGGCCGGCGCGGTGGCCGCGGTCAAGCCTGTCGTTTACTATTCGTTCGACACGCTGGGCGCGGTGGTTTCCGACCTGTCGGGCAACGGAAACGACGGGACCGTCAATGGAGGCGTCACGCTGGCCGCCGGCGGCCACCGGGGGAATTGCTTCGTCTTCAACGGTTCGAACGCCTACATCCAGTTGACTCGCGTGGTCCAGGACAACTTCACGCTCAGCGGCTGGGTCAAGACCAGCGTCAACGGCCTGGCCGGCACGCAGGCCTATCAAGGCAACGGCCTGTTCTGGTCCGACGTCGGCGGCACCGCCAACGACTTCGTAGCCGCCGTGCTGGGCACGAAATTCTCGTTCTTCGCCGGCAACCCCGACACGTCGGTGATTTCGCGAGGCGACATGGTGACCGGGGAATGGGTGCACATCGCGGCCGTCCGGAACACCGTGGCCAGGACGATCAGCGTCTACCTCAACGGCGCGCCGGACAACAGCGTCGCCCACAGCAACACTGCGGCGCTGAATGCGAACAACAACTTCGTGATCGGCGCCAACACGCTCGACAATCGCTACTACAACGGCCAGATGGATGAAGTCCAGATCTTCAACGTCGCCCTGACCGACGCCGAGATTCGCGCCGCGATGAGCGGCGGCCCGTCCCTGGCGAGCGATCCCAACCCTGCGGACAAGGCGACGGATGTGCCGTTCGATACGGCGCTGGCCTGGACCGCGGGGGAGACCGCCGTCACGCACGATGTGTACCTGGGGGCCGCGCTGGCGGACGTGAACGACGCGAGCCGGGGCAATCCGATGGGAGTCCTCGTCAGCGAAGGCCAGACGGAAACGAGCTATCAGCCGGAGGTGGCCCTCGAGTTTGGCAAGACCTATTACTGGAGGATCGACGAGGTCAACGGGGCCCCGGACAACACGATCTTCAAAGGCCAGCCCTGGAGCTTCACCGTCGAGTCCTACGGCTATCCGATTGCCAGCATCACCGCCACCGCCTCGGGCTATCAGGGCGCGATGACGCCCCAGAACACGGTCAACGGCTCCGGCCTCGATCCGCAGGGCCTGCACGACACCGAAGGCACGCACATGTGGACGAGCAACACCGTCAAGCCCGCCTGGATTCAGTTCCAGTTCGACAAGGTCTACCGGCTGCACGAGATGCTGGTCTGGAACGCCAACCAGGTGATCGAGAGCATGCTCGGCTTCGGCGCCAAGGACGTCACGGTCGAGTACTCCATCGACGGCCAGACGTGGACGACGCTGGACAACGTGCCCCAGTTCACCCGAGCCCCTGGATTGCCGGGCTATGCGGCCGACACGACCGTCAGCTTCGGCGGCGTCGCCGCTCGGTACGTCAAGTTGACCATCGCGAGCAACTGGGGCGGCGTGGCCCAGTACGTCAGCCTGAGCGAGGTCAAGTTCTTCCACGCTCCGATGCAGGCGTTCAATCCGCAGCCGGCGGACGCGGCCACTGGCGTCAGCGTCGCGGCCGAGCTGAACTGGCGACCGGGCCGCGAGGCGACGTCGCACACGGTGTACCTCGGCGCCGACCGCGATGCGGTGGCCGGCGGCTTGGTCGCAGGCAAGACCGTGACCGATCACAGCTATGCTGCGCCGTTGAACCTCGGGACACAGTATTACTGGAAGGTGGATGAGTCCGGCCCGGCCGGCGATTTCGCGGGCGACGTCTGGAGCTTCACGACTCAGGACTTCATCGTGGTCGATGACTTCGAAGGCTACACCGACAAGGAAGGCTCCCGGATCTACGAGTTCTGGATCGACGGTCTGACGACCGGCGCCAGCGGCTCGACCGTCGGCTACATGGACGCGCCGTTTGCCGAGAAGACGATCGTCCGCGGCGGAACTCAATCCATGCCCCTGGCCTATGACAACACCACGTCGCCGCAGTATTCCGAAGCGGAACTGGCCTTTGCCTCGGCGCAGGATTGGACTCGCCATGGCATCACGACCCTCGTGGTGAGCTTCCGCGGCCAGATGAGCAACTCGCCGGCCTCCGTGTATGTGAAGATCAACGGCACCAGGGTCACCTACAACAACGGCGCCGCAGCCACTTCGATGAACCTGTGGAAACCGTGGGCGATCCCCCTGGCCGGCACGGGCGCCAATCTCAAGAGCGTCAAGACCCTGGCGATCGGCGTCTCCGGCGGCGGCAAGGGCACGCTGTTCGTCGATGATATCCGTCTGTATGCCGCAGCGCCTGCGGCTGGGGTCCCCGCGGACCCCGGTACGACCGGTCTGGTCGCCCACTACAAGATGGATGGCGATGTCCAGGACGTCTCCGGCAAGAACTACCATGGCACGATCAGCGAGACGACCAGCTATGAGACCGGCGTCGTCGGCCAGGCCCTCGTGTTCAACGGGAGCAACGCGTACGTCGATCTGCCCATCGGCCCGCTGATCCCGACGCTGACGGACACCACGGTCTCGACGCACTTCTACTTCGGCGGCGGCAGCGGCGCCTGGCAGCGGGTCTTCGACTTTGGCTCGGCCTCGGGGGCCGCGCCATACATGTTCCTGTGCCCCCGCGAGAACACCGCCGGCGGCGTCCGGTTCGCGATTCGCACCGCGACTATCCCCGAGCAGATCGTCAGGAGCGACAAGACCGTGAGCCTGGGCTGGCATCATGCGGCCGTCACGATCGACAGCAAGGCCATGACGCTCAAGCTGTATCTCGACGGCGACCTGCTCGCTTCGGCCGCCACGACCGTGCTGCCGAAGGATCTGGGCACGACGACCCAGAACTGGCTCGGCCGTTCGCAGTATGCGTCCGACGCGTACTTCCTCGGTTCTCTGGACGACTTCCGCATCTACAGCCGCGTGTTGTCCGAAGCCGAGCTGCGCTACCTGGCGGGCGATCGCTGATCCCCGCCCCGGACGCAGCAAAGCATGCGAAGTCAACAAGGGCCCCGGCCTTCAAACCGGGGCCCTTGCTCGTTTGCAGAGGCTGTTCCAAAATCTCGATTTGACCTCGCCGGAGACGTGTGGTACGGTAAATGCCCTCTGCTGTTCAAAGAGCATTCAGAAAGGAGCGTGGCGTATGCGTCGAGGCGTGACACGGCGGGCATTTCTTCGTGATGCGGCGTGGGCGGGATCGGGACTGATCATTCTGTCGAACAGTCGCCTGGTCCGCGGGACCCAGGCCAACAGCAAGCTGAACATCGCGGCCATCGGCGTTGCCGGTCGCGGCGGCGATGACGTCAATGGCGTGGCGAGCCAGAACCTCGTCGCTCTGTGCGACGTGCACGAGAGCCATGCGGCCAAGACGTTCGAGAGGTTCCCCTCGGCCAGGAAATTCCGCGATTTCCGCAGGATGTTCGACGAGATCCATGGTCAGATCGACGCGGTCGTGATCGGGACGCCCGACCACACCCACGCCCCGGCGGGCGTCATGGCGATGAAGCTGGGCAAGCACTGCTATTGCGAGAAGCCGCTGACGCACAGCGTGCACGAGGCCCGCGTGATGGCCAACCTCGCCAACGACAAGAAGCTCGTCACGCAGATGGGGACGCAGATCCACGCCGGGACGAATTACCGACGCGTCGTGGAACTCGTGCAGACGGGGGCGATCGGCCCGGTGGCCGAGGTCCACGTGTGGATGGGTGCCAACCTCAATGGTCCCGCGGTGCCGACGGACCGTTCGCAGCCGGACGCGCCGACCGACAAGCCCGACGTGCCGGCGGACCTCGACTGGGACCTGTGGCTGGGACCGGCCGCATACCGGCCCTACAGCCCGGCCTATGCTCCGTTCCAGTGGCGGTACTGGTGGAACTTCGCCAACGGCCAGCTCGGCGATTTCTTCTGCCATTTCTGCGACCTGGCGTTCTGGGCACTGAAGCTTCGTCACCCGACGACCGTCGAGGCCGAAGGTCCTGTGCACCCCGAGAGCGCGTCCAGGTGGACCATCGCCAGGCAGCAGTATCCCGCCAGAGGCGATCTGCCTCCGGTGGCTCTGACCTGGTATAACGGCGGGCCGTACCCGGCCTTCATGAAGGAGCGGAACATCCCCGCCTGGAACAGCGCGGTCCTGTTCATCGGCTCCAAGGGCATGCTCATCTCCGACTACAACAAGCATCAGTTGCTGCCGGAAGAGAAGTTCGTCGACTTCCAGCGGCCGGCGCCGTTCATTCCCGACTCGATCGGCCATCACGAGGAGTGGATCGCGGCGTGCAAGACCGGCGGTCCGACCACGTGCAACTTCGATTATTCCGGCGCCCTGACCGAGGCGGCCCTCCTGTGCAACGTCGCCCTCCGCGCGGGCGAGAAGCTCACGTGGAACGCCAGGGCCCTCAAGGCGGTCAACTGCGCCAAGGCGGACGTCTTCATCCATCGCGAGTACCGCAAGGGCTGGACCCTCTGAGCGATTCGACCATGGATGAATTCGACATCATCGAAACGCCGGAGAATGTCGACCTGCAGCGGCGTCTGGCGGGCATCGGGTCCCGCTTCGCAGCGGGCGTGATCGACCATCTGTTGATCGCGCTGCTGGTCGCGGCCCTGATCGTGGTGTCCTTCGCCTTTCAGGTGAACCTCATCGTCCTGGGGACCGACATGGCGGACCAGGTCGGCTCCGTGGCTCTTGCGGCGCTGATCATCGTGTCGTTCCTGATCTACTGGGGATACTTCTTCTTCTTCGAGCTGTGGATGAACGGCCGGACGCCGGGGAAGAAGTCGCTGAGGATTCGCGTCGTCCGCCTGGAGGGCGGCCCGATCACCTTCGACTCCATCGCGATCCGCAATCTGCTGCGGGCGGTCGATTTCCTGGGCCTCTACAGCGTCGCGGGGATCGCGATGTTCCTGACGAAGAAATCCCAGCGGCTCGGGGACCTGGCGGCGGGCACCGTCGTGATCTCAGAAGATGTCCCGGACTATGCGGCCAAGGCGGACAAGAAGCAGAAGGTGTTCGACGACGTCGCTGTTTCAGGGGCGGCCCTGGCGGCCTCGCGCTTGACTCCGCAGGAATATCGGTTGTTGCACAACTACTGGCTGCGGCGGGGACAGCTCACTATCGAGGCTCGTCAGCGTTTGTTGCCCCAGTTGATGGGACCGATCCTGATGCGTCTGGGTGAATCGGTCCCAGCCGACTCGCCGGCCGTGCTCGAAGCCAAGCTGGAGAGCCTGATCACGCAGCGTGCGACGGCCCCGCGCGACGAAGCCGGATTGCCGCCGCAGGATGACACGCCCCAGGCCCGTGAGGAGAACGCATGACTCCTGCCCGTTTTCTCGACACCCGACATGCGATCTGGGTCCGGCTGGAAGCCCTTACCGCCAAGGCGTCCCGCCAGGGGCTGCGCAAACTCACCGACGACGAGCTTCACGAGTTGACGCGCCTGTATCCCGCGGTGGCGGTCGACGTGGCGCGGGCGCGGATGTACAAGGTCGACGACGCGACGCAGCGTCGGGTCAACCAGATCGCCATCGCGGCGCACGGGACGCTCTACCGACGCACATCCGGTCGGAAGCTGTCCGCGATCTGGCGGTTCTTCCGACACGAGTATCCGGCTCTCTTTCGCAGGCAGTGGGCTTACATGACGCTTGCGACGACTCTCTTCGTCGTCGCCATGCTGGGGACCTACGTGGCCACCAGAATCACGCCTTCCTATGCGTACCTGTTCGTTCCGCAGGGTCTGGATGTGAGCGGGGCCCGGGATGTGACCGCCGAGGACATCAGCGAGCGATTCCGACGGATGCCCAACTCGCCGATGGCCGCGGGGATCATGACCAACAACATTTCCGTCGCGTTCTTCGCCTTCGCCCTGGGCATCACGGCCGGGCTGGGCACGTGCTACGTGTTGCTGGCCAACGCGATGATGCTCGGCGGGTTCGCGGCGCATTTCGCCAATCACGGCCTGAGCTATCCTCTGTGGTCGTTTCTCGCTCCGCACGGGGTCCTGGAGATCTTCGCGATCCTGGTGGCGGGTGCGGCGGGGCTGCGAATGGGCCTGTCCCTGGCCGTGCCGGGAGCGATGACGCGGTCGGTCTCGCTGAGGGCCGGCGCTCGCGAAGCGGTGCTGCTGCTTCTGGGCACGATCCCCATGTTCCTGATCGCCGGTTTCATCGAGGGCTTCATCACGCCTTCGTACATCCCAGGGGCAGCCAAGATCGTCCTGGGCGTTACCGTGGCTGCGGTGGTGATCGCGTATCTTACGCTGGGCGGAAGAGAAATCCGAAATTCGAAGCTCGAAATCCGAAACAAATCCAAAACCGAAGAAAGAGCCAAATGACCGAAACGCTGCCGCTCTCCGGACGGTCCGTTTCGAGCGTTTGGATTCTCCCCCATTCGTGCTTGTTTCGGATTTCGTGCTTCGGATTTCGGATTTCCGGTCATAGCCGGCGCATTGCCTTGATCTGCGTGTACCGGTTGATCAGTTCCGGCGTCAGACGGTTCGGCGGGACGTCCAGGACCGAGACGCCTTTGCGCCGCATGGAGATCAGGGCCTCTTCCCTCGCGGCCAGCACGTCCAGCGCGACCGCCTTGGCGTACGCGTTGCCGCAGTCTGCCAAAGGCTGGTGCGCGACGCTCTGAATCTCCGGGTTCGATAGGGTCACCGCCAGCGGCAGGTGGTAGCGGGCGAATCGGACCATGTACGCGATCAGCACGTCGCTGGCCTGGCGGTCGACCACGTCGGTCATCATGCACAGGAGGCTGCGTTTGCGATTCTTCAGGCCCAGGAATCGGCAGGCTCCGCCGTAGTCGGATTCGACCATCCGCGGCTGCAAGCGGTACAGGGCGCGGGCGACCCGTTCGAGTCCCTTGAGCCCGCTGACCGGCGGCAGATAGCTCTCGATCCGATCGCTGAAGGCGACCATGCTGAACTGGTCCCGCTGGCGCAGAGCGATGAAGGCGAGCATGAGCGTGGCGTTGACGAGATAATCCACCCGGCTCAGTCCTCCGAACTCGCCTGCGGTGGCGCGGCCCACGTCGAGGGCGACGAGGATGCTCTGCTGCCGCTCCGGCTCGAAGTTCTTCACGATCAGGTCCGCCCGCCGGGCGGTCACCTTCCATTCGATCCGCGAGAGTTCGTCGCCCTGGACGTACTTGCGGAGGCTCTCAAACTCGAAACCCTGGCCGATGCTGCGAAGCCGGGCCAGTCCCTGCTCGTAGCTCGACCCGCGACGAGCCAGCAGCTCCGTCCGCCGGACGTTCATCAGGTTGGGGAAGACCTGCACTTGGGTCGACAGGTCCACGGTGAACTGGCGGTACAACAGGCCCAGGGCGGGCAGCGCCCGCACGAAGACCCGGCCAAGCTGATGTTCGCCTCGCTGGTGGGCGGTCAGTCGAAGATCGAACGTGACGGTCCCGCCGGGCGCGATCACGGCCTGGGTCCGGTCCGGCGAGACCTCCAGCTCTTCGGGGCAGTCGTGGGCGGTCTCGACCTCCATCCGCCGCCGGGTGTGGTTCTCCACCGTCAGACTCAGAGCGGTCGGATACCCGACGGAGACCCTCTCTGCGACGCTGCGGCTCACCACGATGTGCCTCTTTCGGGGAAGCAGCAGGGCGTCCAGGCTCGTGTAGAAGGCCAGGAGCATCAGGTACAGGACGCCCACTGCGGTCGCGCCCTCGTAGAGCGTGCCGGCCAGGAACAGGGGCGCCGCCGCCATCACCAGGATGATCAGTCGCGGGGACGGGAGCATTCGTTACCTCGGAACCTCTGCGTGCTGCAGGATTTCCTTGAGGCAGTCGTCGGGGCTGAGGCCCTCGACCTCCGCCTCGGGCAGCAGCAGGATTCGGTGCCGCAGGACCGCCGGGGCGATGGCTTTCACGTCGTCGGGACTCACGAAGTCGCGGCTGGCCAGGAGGGCGCGGGCCTTGGCCGCCAGGAGCAGGCACACGCCCGCTCGCGGGCTGGCCCCCAGCGTCACCTGGGGTCGGTTCCGCGTGGCGCGGATGACCCGTGTGATGTAGCCGCGAACCATCGGCTCGACGTGGATCTTGCGGGTCGCCTCGCGCAGCTCCGCGAGCTTGTGCACATCGAGGAGCCGCTCGATGTGCGCGCCGGCCAGGTCCGCGGAGTCGAAGCCCCCCTCGACCTGGTCCAGAATGCGGGTCTCGGCCGCCTCGTCCGGGTAGTCGATCACGATCTTGAGCATGAACCGGTCCACCTGGGCCTCGGGCAGCGGATAGGTCCCCTCGAACTCCACAGGGTTCTGGGTGGCGAACACCGTGAAGACAGGCGACAGTTCGTGCGGCTTGCCGTCCACGGTCGCGCGGCGTTCCTGCATGGCCTCCAGCAGGGCCGACTGGGTCTTGGCGGGGGCGCGGTTGATCTCGTCGGCCAGGACCAGATCGCTGAAGACCGGGCCCGGCCGGAAGTCGAACTGCCGGGCGGAGGTGTCGAAGACGTTGACGCCGACGATGTCGGAGGGCATCAGGTCCGGCGTGAACTGAATCCGCTTGAACGAAGTCCCCGTCACGTGGGCCAGCGCCCGCCCGAGCAGGGTCTTGCCGGTCCCGGGGACGCCTTCGAGCAGGGCGTGCCCGCCGGCCAGCAGGGCGACGACCGAATCCTCGATCACCGCGTCCTGCCCGACGAGGACCTTGCCCAACTCGGTCGCGATTCTGCGGGCGAGTTCATTTGCCGTTGCCAAGTCCATCCAAAGCCTCCTTTTCGATCTGTGCAAGCCGCGACAGGGCGGCGTTGAGCTGACGTTGTGACACCTCCGGCCGCGCCAGGAGCCCCTCGCAGTCGTCGAGCGTCCGCTGAATCTCAGCGACGTCGAGGCGGCCCCGCCGGGCGAGTTCCTGGGCCAGGAGCCGGTTCGGCGCGGTGGAGGACAAACCCACCCGAGCCGCGGTCCGCTGGCGGAACCAGTTGTAGATCATGCGAAGCGTCAATCGGTGCGCGCCCGCGCTGTGGTAGGTCGCTGCGACCGCTTGAACGAATTCCATCTTCGAGCGTCGGCGGCGCTGTCTGGCGAGGTCTCGCCGGGGGCCGAACTGACGGCCTTTGTAGTAGAGAAACAGGATTCCGGCGGCCGTCAAGGTGAGCACGGCCCAGCCGGCGCTGGTAGTGAAGAGCATGCCCCAGAGCAGGCGGAAGCCCTGGTTGCCGTCGCCGAAGCCGAAGTGATACTCGTCGAAGAGGACCGTTCGAGCCGTCGCACGGCTCATCGCGTAGGACACGAGATTGACCGCCAGCACACTGTTGTCGTGGTCTCCGAGACGCTCGTTGGTCAGGAAGGAACTGTCCGAGAGAAGAACCACGCGCCCGCGGCCCACGCGATGCTCCGCGATCCGCACGCCGTGACGGTCCTCGAACAGCGGTTCGATCGCCTTGTGCGGCGTCCCCTCGTCCGGCAACTTCAAGGCGAACACGTTGTCTTCGTCCAGCGACACCTCGTGGACGTCCCTCGACAGCGGCAGCGTTCGCGGCGTCTGCGAACCGGCCCTGGAGGTGCGGTCCTTATTCACCAGATCCGCCGCGGCGGGGTCCAGGTCCATCAGGAGTCCCAGGTTCTCTGAGACGATCAGCACGCCGCCTCGTTCGATCCACGCGCCCAGGTCCATGATCTCACCGGTGTTGACGGGCAGGCGCGGATCGATCAGAAAGACCACGCCAGCGTCTTCGATGTGGTCCGACAACAGCATTCGATCCGACCGTCGGACGGGGATTTCCAGTCGCTCGAAGAGCTCGAAGCAGGCGAGCAGTCCATCGACGTTCGTCGAGCGGGTCGTCCGAAGCCCCGGCTGGCCCGACCGATCCTCCTGCACCATCCCGCTCCAGACCATCGCCAGCAGCACCAGGCCGCTGAGGATCGCCAGGATCAGGAGGATCTTATATTCGGATCTATGGCTTGGGGACGACATCGCTGACAATCCGCTCCGCCAGGGAGTTCATGGTTTCGTAGGTTTGTTTCGGGACTTCCAGGCCGCCGTAGATGCTCCGCTCGAAGGCGGCGACGAACTGCGCGAACTGCGATCGGCCGGGCGACTGGGCGGGATACTCGTGCAGGTATTCGCCGTTGGTCTTGCTCGTGTGGAAGCGAAGGACCCGGGAGGCGTCGAGCCGTCGCAGCAGGGCCAGCAGCAGAAGACCCGCGGCGTCGCGATAAGACCCGCGTTGGGCGAGGTCCTGCGATTTCTGCCAGAGCTGATCGAAGGACAATCGTTCGTACAGGACCGAGCCATCGGCTCCCAGAGGGAATCCCGACACCTGCGGCCGGCGGAACAGCACCCAGATCGTCCAGAGGAAATGAATGAAGATCGCCAGCAGGGTCAAGAGGCACCAGGCGATCACCGCCCACAGCAGAAACGTGCCGATCCCTCTGGGCAGGCGGACGTCGGGACGGTCCCACCGCCGGAATTTCTCCAGGAGCCATTGGCTGAACGTCTTGCGAGGCGCGAATTGGGGATCGCTGAGGATCTGACGCGTGTGTTCCTTGATCGTCTGCGCGTCGGGCCGTTCGTACTGGAACGTTCGATCCGCCGACGCAGCCGCGACGGGGACCACGGCGGCCCAAGCCGCCCCGACCGCCACAAGCAGCCACAGGTTTCGGAGCCTGACAGACAACGCTCTACCCCTGACTCGTACCCATGCTTTGGGCGAGCATCTGGAGGTCGAAGCCTTCCTTGCGGATTCGCAGGTCGTAGTAGAGCAGGACCGCTGCCGCCGACGCGATGGGCGTCGCCAGGACCTGTCCGATCAATCCCGCGAACTGATCGCAGAACAACGTGAGCATGAAGCTCTCGCTGAACAGGAGCCTGGAGATGAAACCGCCCACGAATCCTATTGGGAAAGAGATAATCCACGTAATGGCTACAGCCAGAAAGCCCACGGCGAACACCTTGCCCAGATTGCCGGAGGCCAAGGCCTTGCTTCGGGACATGCCGGCGGTGGCGCCCTGGTTCTCCACCACGATCGACGGCGTGGTCACGAAGTACCACAGGCCGAAGATGACGCCGGGAACGACCAGCAGCATGAACCCCACCCCGACGACCAGACCAATCAGAAGGCTGGCGCCGATGAGGGTCATGAGCTTTGGCAGCACGGCTCGGAAGGTCTGCTCCACCGTGAGTTCCTTGCCCAGATACGCGTCCGAGATGCTCCTGGCCAGGGCCCCCTGGCAGAGCGCATTTCCCACGAGCGATATGAAGATGCTTACGAAAGCGGTGACGGTCCCGGTGATTGCCGATGTGCCGTCCTCGAAGCTGCGAGAGAGCATCGCCAGCCACACCAAAGACAGCAAGGCCAACGGCACCTGGATGACCGCGACGATCGTGATGAACCGCACGAAGTTCCGCTTATAGAGGGTGAAGGTTCTGTCTATGATCCTGCTGACCGACATCGGTTCGAACTGCATTGCGTCCATCGTCTTTCTCCAGCCAAAAAAGATGAACGGGCCTCACGTCCCGCGATGTCCGATACCATACCGCGGGGTGTGGTTTTCGCCAAGTCAAAAAAATGGGGATGCGATGAAGACGTGTGAGATGCATTAGGAACGACACGTACCCCAGGCAGGCGCGTTCGTTCAACCTGCCTTCACCAGTTCGGGCAGGCGCCCCGCCAGGCCGATGCGGTCGCCCTTGACGATCAGCACGCCGGCGATGTTCGGGATGGCCATGATCCGCTCCAGGGCCGCGTCCACGTCGTCGGGCGTCCGCACGAGATTGGCCGCCTGCGTCGCGGCGGCGTCGGCCAGCGCCGCGTCCTTGGCGACGACGGTGGCCAGGTCGCATTGGCCCAGACTCATCGAGTGCCCCATCTTGCCCGAGGACGAGCAGATCGAAAGGGGAGTCTCGTCGGGCTCGACGCGGAAGGCGAGTCGGTCGGCCAGCTTGGACGTGCCTGTACCCAGGGATACGATCACCGGTTCAACCGCCTTGAGGAAGATATCGCCCCCATTGTCCACGATGGTCTCTTCCGCCCCCGCCTCCAGGGCCGCGCGAGCCGACCACTGGGCCATCGCGCCGGCCACCGCGGCCATGGGTCCGACGCCGACCAGGCCCGCCGCCCAGGCCATGTGCCTGGCGATCTCGGGAGCGTCCCCACACGCTTCAATCGGCACGAGTGAACGCTGGAATTCGGGGCGCCGCCGGAGGTAATCTTCGAGCAGATGCCGCTGGCGAACGATCTCCGCGGTGACCACGTCGAACCGGCTGCACGAAATCCGCAGCACCGCCTCGCGATAGGTGAACGTGCGATACGTTCGTTTGTGCATGGCGACTGTCCCGGAATGTGCAAATCCGAAGCACGAATCTCGAAATCCGAAACAAGCACGAATGACCGAAAACCAAATGACCGAAACGCTGTCGCCCGACCGGCAGAGCCGTTTGGGTCATTTGGTCTTCTCCCGTTTTGGATTTGTTTCGGATTTCGAGCTTCGGATTTCGGGTTTTCTTAGAACGCCGACGCGCACGCCCCGAACGGGCACACCTTTATGCACGCCAGGCATTCGATGCACTCGTCCTCGTCGAAGGCGATCCGCCGCGTTGCGGGATCGGCGACGTGCAGGGCGTCGGTGGGGCAGTGCGTGACGCATTGACCGCAGTGGGCGCAGCGATGCTCGTCCCAACTGACGCCTTTGCCGCTGTGGTTGACCACGACGTTGCAGCTCTTGATGAACTCCATCGCGTTGTCGATGTCCTGTCCGTCGCCGGTCACGTCGAGAACGAGATATCCTTCTTCCTCCGGCGTCACCTTGGCGCGGTAGACATTCACGATGAGGTTGTGGTCTTTCACGAGCCGATAGATGATCGGCTGTTCGCAGTCGTATCGAGGGAAGAACAAGACCAGCTTCTTGGTGAGGGTCTGGCTCATGCGGGCTTCTTTCTGATCACCAGAGGTTTCATCGCGGTGTTCTTGGGCAGCGGCTGGATGGGCGGAGAAATGAGGAACTCGCCCCGTCGGATTTCGTCGGCCAGGAGGTTGGCGACCTCCAGGGCCTTGTGGTAGGACGAGAGCGAGCCGACGATGATCTTCTTGCCTTCGATCTCGATCTGGCCGCTGCGGAGCTGCTCGTAATTGACGTGGCAGATCACCCGGCCGGTCTTTTGTCCATAATCCGTGCTGTAGTCGATCACCGGGGCCAGGATGTCCCTATCGCGGACGCACGTCCGCTGGAGGACCTGCTCGTTGAGGATCGGAATGGGCACCCCGACGCCCAGGGCCAGCGAGACGCCATAGCCGCGGAAGCTGGCGCCCCGGACGAACTCCGGACGCATCTGTTTCATGTCCGCGGTCAAGGCCAGCGTCCCGGCGCCTTCCTTGGGTACGCCGTTGGGGGTCCGCTCGCAGGCGCCCGCGTGCTGCGTGCCCTCGGCGTACACGTGTCCATGCGCGCCGGCCAGCCAGACGCGGGTGCCGACGCCGATGACGTCGTAGCACGGGTCGTTCAACAATGGCGACAACTGACCCGCGGAACAGTAGGTCGCGTTGCCCCGGCGGGGCTCCAGGACGCCCAGGTACGTGTAGATCGTGCGATCCGAATCGTTCACCGCGACGTTGTAGTTCTGGTAGCAGTTTCGCGGGTTGACCATGATGGCCTGGTTGAGGTCATGGATCGTGAAGTACGTGCGGATCTCGCGGCGAGGGTATTCGTCGGTCCCATAGGACAGGGCGAAAAGCTGGAGCGACTTGCCTGCGACGAGGTCTTCGATGACGTGGCCGCCGCCGTAGCGGAACTCGCCGGGAGGGTACATGTTGGCGGGGTCGCCATGACGCAGTTGGGTCGCGCCCAGGTAGACGTCCACCGCCGCGATCCCGGTATAGACCAGGACGTCCTCGATCCACGCTTCCGACATGCGGATCTTGGGCTTGGAATGGCCGAAATTGATGAAGCAGCCGGAGGAGCACATCGGCCCGAAGGTGGCGGTGGTAACGACGTCCACCTCCTTGGCGGCGGCCTCCAGGCCTTTCTTATCCACGTAGTCCATGATCTCGTCGGCGGTCAGCACGACGGCCTTGCCCGACGCGATCCGGTCGTTGATCTGTTCGTAGGTCTTCATAACTCCATCTCAGGAAGTTTTAAGTGTCAAGTTTGAAGTTTGAAGTCGGAGACAAGAGACATTCTCCCGCACTTAACACTTCACACCTGCAACTTCAAACTCGACACTACTTCCCGCTGACGTCCAGGCAGACGAAATCTCCCGGCGTGTTGCGGACGTAGATCTTCCCGTGGGACAGGACGGGACTCGTCCAGCACAGGCCCTTGGGCAGCGCCTGGAAGCGGGCCACGACGTCGAACTTCTGCGGATCGGCCTTGGCGACGACCAGTTCGCCCTTGTCGCTCGTGAGGATCAGCCGGCCATCCTGGCTCATCATGAGCGAGCCTTTGCCCAGGCTCTTGTCCTGCCACTGCTCCTTGCCGTCGTCGAGCTTGACGCATTTCAAGATGTTCTCATCGAATCCGTAGACGTAGCCGTCGCGCAGGATCGGGGAGTTGATCTGCATGGCCATGGTCTTGTTCTCCCAGAGCTTCTTGGGCTGGCCGCCGACGATCTCGATCAGGCCGCAGCCTCGCTTGTAGCCGCTGGAAAGGAAGATCCGGTTGCCGACGATGATCGGATCGGCGGCGTTCACTTCGTACTGCGTCTTCCAGGGGTACTGCCAGAGCTGCTTGCCGTCGGCGGGATCGACCGCGACGAGGGAGACCTCGGTGAAGATCGCCAGAGCCGCTTTCCCGTCTATCGTGAACGGGACCGGGGTCGCGTAGCCGCACTTGCCTTTGCCGCTCTGCCAGACGACGTCGCCGGTGTCCTTGTTCAGGGCCAGGCCCGCTTCGCCGACGTTCAGGAACAGTCTGTCGCCCTGGACCAGAGGCGAACTGGAGAAGTGCCACGTCGGCAGTTCGAAGCCCATGTCTTTGTTCAACTGCTTCTGCCAGAGGATCTTGCCGGTCTTGGCGTCGAAGCAGAAGAGGTCGCCCATCTTGCTGAGGGTGTAGACCTTTCCAGCGGCGACGGTCGGCGTCGCGAGGGTGCCGCCGTCATAGTACTTGGGCTGGAGCGGACAGGGGTAGGAATGCTTCCAGATCTCCTGGCCGGTCTGGGCGTCGAAGCAGTAGACGGTGTCGGTGTTGGTGTCCTTGCCGCTGTTGCCCATGGTGTAGACCCGGCCGTCGGCCACTGCGGTCGTGGAGAACCCGATCCCCACGGACTTCTTCCAGAGCGCCTTCGGTCCGGCCTGGCCCCAGTTGGAGCTCCAGTCGATTTCTTTGCTGATTCCGTTGTGGTCCGGGCCGCGATAGCAGGGCCAATCGGCCCCGAAGGCAGTCTGTCCGATTCCCACGACCAACACCAGGGCACACAATACGTACGTTGTCCGTCGAGCGATTGTCATGTTGTGTCCTCCTTATGCAGGATCCTATCTTTCGCTGTTGTCATACACAGGGGTCCTATTCTATCTTGCTTCTCCGTTCCGTCAAAGCGTTTCATCGCCAATTCGGGTAGGGCAGGGGGCCGAAACGCCCGGTGAATCATCCTCCTTGTAAGGGGGGATTTTGTGGTCACGCGTGGAACTGGGGAGTCGGTTATCGCTTGGACTGGACCGGTCGGCGGTGGTGGTGTCGGGCCTGTTCGAGGGCGTGCGCCAGAGTGCGGATTCTGCAATGGATATCCGCGGAGACCCGCATCGATGCGCTTCGGGCGGTTGCGACTTCGATGTCGAGATCCAGCAGCGAGGTCAGGACGTCCACCAGGGCGTAGCAATCGGATTGCGGCAGGCACGCCTGGTTCCTGCGGAGCCACTGAACGCCGCCTTCGCACTCTACATGGGAGGCCAGCAGGCCGAAACAGCCTGTCGGGGCCAGGACGATGTTCCGCACGTCCAGGGCTCCGTGGTTGCTGCCTTTGCGAAGAAGCTGGTGCGTGATCGAGATCATCTGGCGGATCAGAACCGCCATCACAGTGACCGTCTGCTCGGGACGGTTCTGCAGAACGTGCCGCCAGACATCGCTCAGGCCGGAACACACAGGCAGGGGTTCGACCAGATATGCGCTGCCCGCCACAGCGAACAGGTCGCTGAACTGCGTGACGAAAGGCCTGCGGAAGTCCGTCGATTCCTTGTCTTCGAGGAGCGGTCCCAACGCGGTCAACGGGGCGGCCGGTCGGAACTTGTGCAGCAAGACGGGCCGACCGTCCTGTTTGCGGACGGCGCGAAACGACTGCGCGCCGACGCATTCGCCGAGTTCGGCGGCCCCTTGGATCGTGAAATCCCTCAGGCCGGTCGCGGCTTGCGCTCTGGGGGCGTAGGAAGTCGTGCACGTCATGTCGGCTTTGTCGTCCGGTGCTCCTGCTCCGTGTTCCGGCTCTTTCTGTGTCCGGTGTGGGGACCGACCCCTGCGAGGGAGTTGGCCCGCTATTTGTCTTGTCGGCATCCGGGCTGGGAAGCTTTAATCTTGGGGCCGTCTGTGCGGTCGGCCCTGAAGTTATCGGACGGTTCCGAATGTTGCGTCAAGTCGCTTCAGGCCTTGTGCGAGGCGGGTGGGAGCCGCCGCGAAAATCTGGCCAATCCTCGCTTTTTTCTCATCAACATTCGCCGCTTCGTACGCGCCTTCCCTCTGTATAGCTTTTGGAGAAGGGCTTGGCTGAGATGACGGGCTCGTACTTCCATCATCGGGCCGGATTTCAGAGGGATTTAGGGAAAGATGTCGGCTCATGAAGCGACTCTGTGAGACCTGTGAGCATTTCTCTCCTGCACACACGTGCATTGAGAAGCCCACATGGGGACATTGTATGAGGCTGGTCAGCGGGCGGGTCGCCCTGTTGGCGGAAAAGGGTTCGCCTGTGTTCACCTGGGCCGACAGTCTTTGCGACGAGTACCGTCCGAGGCAGGCGGTTTCCGTCCGACGCTGATCGCGGGACCCCGTGGGGTTTCGTCATGTACGTTGAAGCAGGGAGGCCCGATGGAGGCATCGACCGTCGCACGTGCGAAGGCCGCTGGCCAGGCAGGGGGATTATTTTCCCGATTCAGGCACCGTCCGGTCATTGACTCTCGGATTTGTGGACTCTATAATGACGGCATGCGACGCTCTGGGTTCACGTTGATCGAATTGCTCGTGGTGGTGGGCATCGTCGCGTTGTTGCTGGCGTTCGCGGTCGAGGGACTTCGGATCGTTCGGGAACAGGCCCGGGCCGCTGCGTGTGCAGCCAACGTCAGACAGTTGGTGACGGGGTTGCTCGTCTATGAAACCACCCATGAGCGGTTTCCGCCCGGATTCGAAAACCCCGATCCCAAGATTGGGCTGTCCGGTCGCGCCGCAGGTTCCGCGGGTTTCATGGATCCGGGAGGCTGGTGGTGGTTTGACCGCATCCAGAGGCTCAATCACCTGACGATGGACGGCTACAAGGTGATGGTCTGCCCGTCGAAACGCCTGGAGAACCGCTGGCTGGACCTGAACATCCTGTGCGGCAACTACGGGGCGAATCTCTCCGTCCTGCGTGCCGTGCAATACCTCAAGTCCTATAAACCCTTCTTTGGGATGCCCCTGGCGGCCCACCAGGTTCCACGTCCGTCGGAAACCCTGCTCGTGGCCGACAGCGGGTACGGTCTGATCAGTTGGTGGCATGCGACCGGAGAACCGCCCGCGGATCTGCCGATTCTGGATGCGGCGTTGGAGGTTCCATCGATGGGGTCGGCCCAGGACGCCGCCTATGTGCCGGGCATGAGCATCAATCGCCAGAAGACTGTCTGTCAGGGGCAGGATTTGGACGCCGTTGGAGGGCGGCACCCTCATAAGACCGTGAACGTCGGGTTCGTCGACGGCAGCGTGGGGATCAAGAAGCCTGCTGACGAATTGGCGGTCGAAAAGACCGACGGCACGACGTGGGATAAGAGCCCCTTGTGGCAGCCCAAGCCCGATCCCTCTCTCGCAGTCACTTCGCCTGTGCCAACTCCCTGAATGCCTTCTCCATCTGGGCCTTCGTCGGATACGCCAGCTCGGTCGTTCCCGTGTGCACCCAGGGAAGCTCTTCGCAAGCCCGCTGGAAGAATTCTGCTCTGGTCGGCAATTCCTGCGCCGGATCGATGAAGACCCGCCACCTTCGCTGGATGGCGGCGCCGCCGGCGGTGACTTCGCTCCTGACGATCTCGTACATCAGCAGTCGTGGGGCCGACGGATCCGACCCGTCGTTCGTCACTTCCCGAAGCTCCTCTTCGGCCGGGGCGTCCGCGAACAGATCGTCCTGGTCCATGTACATACGGTACTGATCGAGCGTTCGGCCTTTGAGCGCAATCGGCGGGTGCCGCCGGCCGTCCGCATCGATGACGATCCTGGTTCTTGCGTTCAGATCGGTCACTTCGCTCGATGCTCTAGATCGCATCGCGTACTGGTTCAGCTCGCGGGACACCCACGTCTCATAGACCGAGCTTGGATCCCCCTCGCTGACCGATCTTACGTGTACGTTGGGCGCTTGCCGGATGCTCTTGTGGAGTTCTTTGAAATTCGTGCCTTTGGCGGCGCTCGTCGTAAACGACAGAACCGTCGCCAGGACGACGATCGCAACCAGAGAGACGCTTCCCGCCAGAAAGAGGGGGCTTGCCGGCAGGCGGACACGCGATGGTTTCGCCCGCTTGTTCTGCACGACACACAAATCGACAGGGTAGCGATGGGGGAGGCCGGCCTTCTCGTCGGAGGCCTCGCTCGTCTGTTCCTCGCAACGATAGATCGTTTCGATCTCGGTGTCGGCCCTTTCCGCGATCCCGTAAACCGTCCGATGCAGGGACTGGACCCTCTCCATGCACGCCCGGCATCGCCGTACGTGGGTCCCGACCGCGTCGCGCCGGCCGGTAGTCCTGCGAATCATCTTGGAGTCCAGTCCGAAGGGCAGAACGAAATCGAACAGATCGGACGTCGAGATCTCGTCGCAGGCCAGCACGCCTGCCCGGTCAATCCGGGGGTTCAGGCCCGCAGCCGCCTGGGCCCTTTGCTCGTGCACCCATTCTCGACTCTGCGGGCAGCAACATACGCGGTTGAGGTTCTCGGGCCGCGACTTGTCGAATGAGAACGAAGCCAAGGCCGCCGCCGCGGGCATCCACGCGTCCGGCGACAGATCGTCGCTTGGCGAAAGGCGGAAAAACTCGCTCAGTCGCTTCAATTGCCCGTTGGCAAGCCTCAACCGGCCGACCGTCGCCAAATCCTTCGCGCACTGTGGACAATTCTCCACGTGGACCGTGACCGGTGTGGGGATGCGAATCTGCCGCGATGGAGACGCAAGCTCGGGCAGGAACGGCCTGGCGTGGCAACACCGTACCTGCCGGCCGAGCAACTCAAACTCCCGGCTCAGGGCCTCGACGACGCCGTTATCCCGCGGGACGGCAAGGGACTGGGATGGATCATCGGATCCGCCAATCGCATCCCCGAGGCGACGAACCTCCTCCTGGCAAAACGGGCAATCTTGAATGTGATGGGCTATGGCCTCTGGAACGGCCTGCCCCCCCTTACAGAGAAAATCGTAGTAGTGCTCCCTTGCCTCCTGACAGAGACTCTCGCCGTGTCCGTACATGGTCATACCAACCTCTCATTCGGGAGCCAGCCTCCTCTGGAGCTTTCGCAAGCTCTGCGACAGATACCGGCTCACGGTCCGCTTGTTGATTCCCATTCTCGTCGCGATTTCCAGAATGCTGCAATCGTCGCGATACCTCATCACCAAAGCCTGAGCCTCCCTCGCCTGCAACCCCCGGGCCAGACTGGAGATGGCTGCGTCCTGCTGTTCTTCGTCGATAAAGGCGTTTTCCGCGGGTCGTTTGTTGATGGAAATCTTTCGCTCTTTGGCATATTTTTTCACCGCGATGGCGTAGGTCTGGCGGAGACGGGCCGCATCGATCACGTGATTAACGAGGACCCGGTACAAATAGCCGCGAACGTCCCGCACCTCATCCGGTACGGGCTTCTGGATCAGGACCAGGTAGAACCCCTGGAACAGATCCTCGACATCCAGGCCGTTGCCGGCCTGATGGCGAAGAACCGCACGGATGAACTCTCCATGTTCCCGGAAGATGGCATCTGCCGTACGGCGTTCCGAGTCGTTGCTGGCCACGGTTCTGTCAACTCCAACTACCAGGGGTAGCACAAAGGCAATTCTCTGCCCCTGCGCCGAACCCAGTGCTCGACCGCGAGATGGGCATACCAATCCCATACGATTATTATATCGGTCGTGGGGGGAGAATGCAATCAGTCGGACGTGCTTTTTTCGATCCCTCTCCGGTCCAGGATCGGTGTCGCCGGACGGTCAACCCGTGTTCCGCGTTTCCCACCCGCTGCGGAGCAGGAGGCAGATGAGTTCCGCGACGCTCCTTGCGCCGATTTTCTTCATGATGTTCGCCCGGTGGAACCGCACGGTCGTGATTGTGGTTCCGAGCTGGGTCGCCACGGCCTTGTTGCTCTTGCCGGCGACGATTTCCGCGAGCACCTCCCGCTCCGTTGCCGACAAACCCGCAAACCGGGCGGCGAGGGCGCTGTTTTCTGCCGCCTGCCGGCGGTTCTGAAGGTCCAGGGCGATTGCCTTCTGGATCTGATCGCCCAGGTATTGGGCTCCGACCGGCTTCAGGAGGAAGTGAAACACGCCTTCTCGTACGGCCTGGACCGCCAGGGGGACGTCTGCCTGCTCTGTCAACAGAATGACCGGGATCTTGCACCCTTTTGCACGCAGGCGTCGATAGACGTCCATGCCGCTGGTCCCAGGCAGCAGCGTATCCAGGACCAGACAGCCCGGACGCCGAGGATCGTGCGATTCCTCGAACTCCTGAGCCGTGGCATAGGCCTCCACCGGCAGACGCCGTGGCGTCAACAGTCGCCGCATCCCTTCGGACATCGTTCGATCCTCTCCGACAATGAACACGGTGGGCGTTGCGTCTTCCATGTGAGACTCCTGCTCCTTGCGACGCTGCGCCTGAAAGATCGAAACAGCAGGTCGCAAGGGATTCGACACGCACTGCCGCAGTACGGTTCGCCGTTCAGGTGAGAATGGTACGAATTGGACTTTCGCAAAACGGTCATTCTGCGAAAGCCCGGCAAGGAACACGGGCGAACCGTCCCGGCGGACTCGGTCCCAACGTCATCGTCGTCATCCACTCGCTCTCTCTGTCGAAGGCCTCTGGCCTTCTTAAACCATGCGCCATTTTTCCCCGCGTGGCGTCAAATTCCGCCTTGGAGAGGGGAATATTCCGTCCCAGGATGAAAAAGTCCGATAGATGCATCGTGTTGCCTCGCCGGATCTTGCTCAGATCGGAAAGTGGAATCCCTCGTCTTCCCTTCAGGTTCGCTTAAGCCACCCTGCGGTATAACTGGAAACCAGTGGATCACGTTGACGTCCCTTTATTCACGACCGAGGAATCCACGGGGGTGATGATGCGTACGACGATACGAGGGTCTCTGCGACGGATGTGGAGGAGCTGGCGAGACCTGTGGCAGTTGCGATGGGAAGAGGTGTCCAGGAGTGATTCCCACAAGTGGGAGAACAAGATGGAGATGCGTCAACGGCTCTCGGGCCGGCATCGCGGTCGCTCACGGGAATAGCCGCGTCGGATCGTCACGATGTTTTGAATCGCTCGCTGTGGATATGAGGAGGCGCCACCAGTGTCCGGACTGACGTGGGTAGGATCGGTTCTGCGATCGAGGGGAGCCGTTCCCGGGATCGTCATGCTGGCGATTCTGGTCAGCTACCTGCTCCTGGCCAGTCGCACGACTCTGTGGGACCGTGATGAGCCGCGGTTCGCGCGGGCCGCCGTAGAGATGCTGGAATCGGGCAACTACATGGTCATCACCTTTAACGGGGAGACCTGGCCGGATAAGCCGGTGATGACGTACTGGCTGATGGCCTTGGCGATCCGCGTGTTGGGACCGACGGAGCTTGCCTGCCGGCTGTTCGGCATCGTGGGGACGGCCCTGACCTGCGGTTTGACGTTCTGCATCGGTCGCGGGCTGTTGGGTCGCGCGGTCGGGTTGTGGGCCATGCTGATCCTGGCGTCGACGCTGCAGATGCTCGTGATCGGCGGCGCGGCCACGTCGGACGCGGTTCTCCTGCCGTTTACGGTCGGGGCCATGGCTGTTTTCGCGATGACGTGGCAGAGGGAGATCCGTCCCGTGCACATGATCGCGATCGGCTTGGCGACGGGCATGGCCATGCTGATCAAGGGGCCGATGGGCCTGATGCCCGCTCTGGCCATTGCGACGATCTCTCTGCTGGGACGGAAAGATCGCAAAGTCCGTTTTGTCCTGGTCGGCGTCAGCGTAATCATGGGAACCCTGATCTTCTGTGCGTGGGCCGTCCCCGCCAGTGGGGCGACGCAGGGCGAATTCCTGCGAGTGTTCATCGGGCGGCACGTGATCGGTCGAGCCATCAAACCGATGGAGCACCACGGAGGGAACTTCTTCCTCTATTTGCCCTACTATCTCCCTGTGGTCATGGCCGGGTTCTTTCCCTGGACGCTGCATTTGCCGGGCGCGTTGTCTGCGTTGTTGCACGCCAAAGTAGGCGGAGAATCCGGCAGGCGGTTGCTCCTGGGCTGGACGATTCCGCCGTTTGTCGTGATGAGTCTCGCCGCGACGAAGCTGCCACACTATATCGTATTCATCTGGCCGGCGCTGGCATTGATGGTCGGGGGAGTGATCGTCGCGGCGAAGTCCGGAGTCCTGACGGCAAAGGACAGGGACTGGCTGCGAGGAGGAGTGTGGTTCTTCGGACCGATTGCCGGTGGGTTGGGTTTGGGGCTGATCGTCGGTCCCTGGTTCATGCCGATTCCGGGCCTGCGCGCGGGGGGCGCCGCGGCCGGGACGGTTGTCCTGAGCATGGCTGCTTTGGCTATTCGCAGGCATCTGGAAGACCAACCGCAGAAGAGCGCCCTCATCTTGATCGTTGGAATGATCGTCCTCCAAGTCCCTTTACAGATCGGAGTGCTGCCGGCGTTGGAGCGAATCAAGATCTCGCCTGCACTTGCGCGTGCGGTGAACGCCCACACGAGCCGCGACGTTCCTGTTGCGGTCTACAAATACGGTGAGCCGACCCTTAATTTCTATCTAGGCAGGCAAATTCAGTATCTCAGCGACCCCGAGGGTGTCCTGGCATGGGCTGCCCAGACGGCACCCGGTGTTCTCATCATCCCTCGTGACAGGTTGGATCAGATCCGCGGGCAATCAAGCGATTTGCCCGTGAAGGAATTGGCGGCTATTGAGGGATTCAATTACTCCAAGGGAAAGAAGCTCGAAGTCCTGGTGCTTTCTCGATACAGGGGGGAGCCATGATGTCTTGTGAGACGTCCCGGAGGCCACTGGGTCGCTGGCGTAACCGTGCGACCTTGGGCTTGGTGCTCGCGTTTCTGGCCGGCGCCCTCCTCTCTTGGAAGGGATTCGACCAGCAGGCCGTCTCCTGGGTGGTGCAAAGCGGAATAGACCCGGACTCCAATCGCTGGGTCGAGGCGTTCACGTTGCTTGGCAAGGCATGGCTCCAGATCTGGCTCCTGTTCGTGTGGGTTCTGGTTTCCGGCCGCCGGCGCGAGGTCTTGGCCGGTATCCTGGCTTTGGGTCTTGTCGCGGTTGTCGTTAGCCCGCTGAAGCTGGTTGCGGCGAGGGCTCGTCCGTACACGATCGTGAAGGCTCAGGAGGCCGGCCACGCGGAGCATCGCCACGGGGCTTCACTGTCGTTTCCATCGGGGGATACCGCTTCGGCGTTCGCGGTCGCGGGAGCGATCTCACCGGGTTTGGGGGGGACTGTCCGCGTGGCTCTTTTCGTCGCCGGCTCGCTTGTGGGGGCACTTCGCGTCACGTCGTTGGCCCATTATCCATCCGATGTCCTGACCGGAGCGGCAATCGGTCTGCTGGCCGGGTGGCTGGCGATCCGTCTGATCGACAAATGGAAACTCGCGGATCGGAGGGTACTGTTTGAAAAGTGGCTCGTGTGGGGAGGTATTGTCGGTTTGCCGGTCGGCACGGGCCTGTCGGCGGGAGCCGACGACTCTATCCTCTTTCTGAAGACCTGGGGCGTCCTTGCCGCGTTCGCCTTGTTGGTGATCGGGTTCCGCAATCGCTGGCAAAGAGTTGCTCGCGAAGTCCTCGTGCCCTTTCTGGCGACGAATCGCCATATCCTGGTGTCGCTTGCCGTCGTCGGCGTCATTGTCGACAACGTGCTGGATGGCGAAAAACCCCACGAATTGCTGCCACTCGACGAGCCGCTTTCGCCGCAGGCTGCGTTGGGGGCTCTGCTGGTCGTTTCTGGGGTTCTCATGAGATGGTGGTCCACGGACCATGCCAGACGTCCGCTGAAGACGTCCCGGCAATGGGACGCACTCAGTGCATTCTCGACACACGTGAGCCCGTTTCTGATCGTTTGCGGGCTGCTGGTACAGCTCAACAATTGGGTGAATTGGCTGGTCGTCGTCCCTGTCTTCGTTATGTGCCACGTGGCGTCCTCTATCTGCCGGGAACGGCCGGCGCAGCTCTCCGTGTCCTGGGAAGGAGGGGAAGATCCGACGGGCCGACCGGAGGCCGTCCTGAATCCGTCTGACCCGGTGCCGGCACGACTCGGCCCCTTCTGCTGTCCGGCGATTCTCACAGGCAACGGTCGCATCTGGTCGAACCTGGCCCTTGCCTGTCTCCCCTTGCTGCTGGAGGTGTTCGTCGAGGATTTCATCTGCGAATCCTTGCTGCGCATGCATTGAGATCTATCGGATCTACAGCCATCGCCCTCCTGCTGCGGCTGCCCGAGGGGAAGTATGTTCAAGGGTGTGAATCTCGGAAAGTGCCAGTGACGTACCCCAAACCTGAAACCCGCGGGTCCACTACCGGCGCGATCCGCTTGCCGAAGGGGTCGCGGCGGGATATCATTCTGATGGCGTCGCACATCGGGAATTGGCGTTTTCGACGCAGACAGGCTTCGTGTTGAAAGGGGATCGGAATGAATCACGTTTCACGACGAGAGCTGATGGGCGCCGCCCTGGGTCTGGCCGCAGCGGGCATATCGCAACGTCAAACACAGGCCGCGGCCTCGTCGCCTTCGCGAACGCTCTACATCGCCGCCTATGACACGGAGTCGCCGAGCTGCCTGGCCGCCTGCCGAAAGATCGTGGCGGTCCACAAGCGGCTGGAAATGCCCGCGACGTTTTTTCTCGTCGGGCGGACGCTCGAAGCCAACGCCGCCGAGTACAAGGCCCTCCTGTCCGACCCGCTCTTCGAAGTCGCCTCGCACACCTGGAGCCACAAGCTGCTGTGCGACAATGCGATGTGCGGCAAGGCCGTCTCGCCCGAGGAGAAGCATGAAGAGATCCTCAAGAGCAAAGCCCTGATCGAGCAGGTCTTCGAGCAGCCGTGCGTCGGACTGCGGCCCGCGGTCGGTTTCGACACCGGCTTCAAAGGAGCGACCGACGTGCTGGCGCTCGTTCGCGAGGCGGGCTACCGATACGTCAGCAGCTTGCTCTGGGGGCCCGACTGCTCGATGCCCGCTCTGATCGAAGCCCCATTCCACTATGGACCCGATGGTTTTGCGGGCCTCTGGGAACTGCCTGGCCACGGCTGGCACGAGAATCTGCTCAAGGACAACAACCGCTGGGGCCCGAAGCGTCTGACGCTCTGGCCTTCACCCATGCCGGAGGGGATCCCGACGAAGTTCGTCAAAACGCCCGACGACGAGTTCCAGGTCAATCGGATCTTCCTCGAAAAGGCCCGCGAATGGGGCAAGCCGCACGTCTCCCTGATCTGGCACCCCTGGTCGCTGAACGCCTTCGACCCCGACATGAAAATGCTCGAACTGACCTTCACCCACGCCCGCCGGATCGGCCTGACCCCCGCCACGTTCGCCGACCTGGCGAAACAAATGGCCGCCGGCCAAGCCTGAGGGCGGAGGACGCCAAGGGCGCAGAGGAAACGCAGGCGGATTCTCCTGAACAGAATCTGCCGACCACGATACACGCGAAACAGGCGTAAACGCGGGTACCCGAGGCCGGCCGAACCATCCCCCGATTCGCCCGGCACTCTCGATCGTGCTACAGCGGCAGGGTGGGCTCGGGCCAGCGATCTTGTTCACCGAATTCTCACCATAGTCAAATCCCTCACGAACATGCGCTTGGATACTCTGCGTATGAAAACACTTACACGCGAAATCCTCATCGGATGAGGCGCGGAGATTGCAGAAGCCTGTCATGTGGCGAATTGTCGACAATACGGGGGGCCGGATTCGAGCGGCCCTCGAACGAGAATGGGGCGAGGGCGCCGCGTCGGATGCACTGGAGCACCCGCACAGTTTCGGAGCGGCCACCGACATCGCAGAGGAACTGCGTTGGCTCGGATTCGATTCTCAGAAAGATTTCAGCGTTCGTCCGATTGAAGACGCGATCGTCAGTTCCCTTCTGACGAACGACTGAGCTCCTCTCGTCTGCCCGAAGCGTGCTCTTATCGGCCTTTTGAGCCGCCTCGCACGATGGGGTTCTGAATCCACCGGCCCGGTCCGGCGTTTCGCCTTGCCGTTGCGGCGTCGGGCTCCTACAATCCGGATGTGACGTGGGAGTCCTTCGCTGTGGCCGGGATATCCTGGCGGTCGCGTGGCCTTGTGCATGGAAAGGAGAATTGCCGATGCGTCAGATGTACAGACAGGTTCTCGCGCTCTCTCTGCTCGTCGCGGTCGGATCGAACGGCCAGATTCCGCCGAAGTCTTCGATCATCGCGGTCGGGCCCTACCTTCAGCATATGACCCGGACGAACGTCAGCATTCTGTGGGAGACGTCGGAGCAGGCCACGTCGGTCGTCGAGTACGGCGAGCAGGTCCCGCTGACGAATCGGGCGTTCGTGGAGGGGCAGTCCGAGATGCACGAGGTTCGGCTGGAGAGGCTCAAACCCCAGTCCTGTTACTTCTACCGCGTGCTCTCGAAGGGGGCCTCCGGCGAGGAATCCGCCAGCGAGGTGTACAGCTTCCAGACGGCGCCGGAGGAGGAGATTGCCTACGCGTTCGGCGTCGTGAGCGACACGCAGACCAATCCGCCCGTCTGGGGCCGGATTTCGACGCTGCTGTTCGCCCAGCGACCCAACTTCGTGGTCCATGCAGGGGACATCGTCGGCGAGGGCGACCAAAAGGAGCAGTGGACGGAGCACTTCCTCAAGCCCGCGCACAGACTGATGAGCCGCGTGCCGGTCTTCGCCATCCTGGGCAATCACGACAAGGACCACGCCAACTACTATCGCTACATCGCCAATCCGAGCCCGGAGCACCGCTACACGTTCACCTACGGCAACGCCCAGTTCTTCATGATCGACACCAATCGCAGCGTCGGCGCCGGCAGCGACCAGCACCAATGGCTCGACCACGAACTCGGGCGATCCAAGGCGACCTGGAAGTTCGCGGTCCACCACCACCCTCCCTACAGTTCCGACGAGAACGATTACGGCGACACGTGGAAGGGCCAATCCCCTCGCGGCGACCTCAAGGTGCGTCCGCTGGTCAAGCTCTACGAGAAGCACGGGCTGGACATGTGCTTCGTCGGCCACATCCACGATTACGAACGGACCTGGCCGATCCGGGAAGGCAAGGCGGATTCCGCTCGCGGCGTGATTTACGTCCAGGCTGGCGGCGCTGGCGGCGGCTTGGAGGATTACGCACCCACCCGGTCCTGGTTCACCGCCAAGGTGCACCGCGATCATCATTTCGTGATCGTCAGCATCTGCGACAGGACGCTGCAACTCCAGGCCATCGACCAGAACGGCGTCCTGTTCGACCAGCTCACGCTTCGCAAGTGACCTCATCCCCCTCGACGCACCGCCAGGGGGATTGCGGGGTCAGGACAATGAAGGTACACTACTACTTCGGTGTGTCTTGCGTGGTGTGGGCGAATCTCTGTCGGGAGTGTTCCGAATGAGCGACTGGAAAGTGCGGGTCGCGGGGGTTGGGGCCTATCTGCCCGGCGAACCCGTGGCCATTGGGGAGATCGATGAGTACATCGGGACCATCGCCGGCGAGGAAACGGCCCGATACTATGGCATCATCGAGCGGTATGCAGGTGTGAAGTACCGCCACTGCGCGGTGGAGAGGGGGACGGGCCGGTTGCTCGAGGACAGCGCCCAGCTGGGATTTCGTGCGGCGACAACGGCCCTGGATCGGGCCGGGGTGCGAAACGAGGAGGTGGACCTGATCGTCACGACGACCAGCACGCCGCCGTACCTGCGAGCCGGATTGGCCAAGGAAGTCCGCATCCTGCTGGGCAACGCCGGCTGCGCAACCTACGATTTGTGGGGCGCCTGCACGGGGATTCAGCAGGCCGTCACTCTCGCCACGGCGGCCATTCGCTCAGGGGCTTTTCGCCGGGCCCTGTTGATCGGGGTGGAGTTGCCTTCCACGTCGGGTCGTGCGGAGAACTATGCTGCCGAGAGGATGGGCCGCTACGACCTTCTGCTCCGCGCCGCGCTGGGCGACGGCGCCGGGGCCTTGGTCTTGACGGGATCGGACAGCCCCGACGTGCAGGACGACGTCCTCTACACCCGCAGCGGGACCGAGGGCGAGGACGCCTCCGCTTTTCACCGCGAGGCCGGCGGCAGCACCATGCCGCTGAATCCGCAGACCTTCGCTGAAGGGCGGCATCATTGGCAGCACGACTTCGCTCTGATGGCGAAGAAAGGCAGGCCGTACCTGGCGAAGATCATCCGTCGCGCTCTGGACGAGGCCGGCCTTCGCATCGAGGATGTGGATTTCATTGTTCCCGCGGCCGCGAATTTCAACTACTTCAAGACGCAGGAATACATCCAGGATCTGACGCCCGAAGAGAGAGAATTCAGTCTCGCAGTCCAAGCCAAGATCTTCACGAATTACGCCAACGTGGGGAACATCCCGTCGGCCGCGGTCTATGTGGGACTCAACGAACTCTACGAAACCGGCCGGCTCCGTCGAGGATCGCTGGTGCTTCTGCCCTCGATCGAGGGCGCCACATGGGGCTGGGGCGCCACGCTGCTGAGATGGAATGCAGGGTAGGAAGAGTGCGGAGCCACAGGACGAACCGAAGCCATGGAATGGAAACAAGCCTGTCGCAGTTCCTGCATTTTTCGTGTGTTGACCGGCTGGGAACAGGGAGGTACAATCGACCCCTATATGCCAAGGGGCAATTGCCATTCCTCATTTTTCAGGAGAACGAAAATGAAATCCTCGATCTTATGGACGTGTGCGTTGGCGCTCGTGCTCTGGACCGGCGCCCAGGCGACGGGGCAGAGCAAAGGCCAAGGCAAGGGACAGGAAAAGGGGGATGCCGCTCGCGTCAAGGAGAACGTTCCGGCGTCAAACCCGGCGCCTCAAGCCCCTCAGAACGCTGCCCCTTCGCTCGGCCGGCCGGACAAAGAGAAGGAGGCCCGGCAGGGCGGCAAAGACGTCGTGGACGCAGGCAAGGCCGATGCGGCCAAGGGCAAGAAGGCGCTGGAGTCCGCCGGTTCGGCCGCCAAAGGCAAGGGCAAGGAACACCAGCAGCAGCTTTCGGCCCTCGACAAGCAGCTCCGCCATACGCAGGCCAAACAGTTGGAGCGTCAGGCCCGCCTGATGAGGATCCGCGAGTTGGCCCAGCAGAAGGGAGATGCCGAGACGGTCGCCCGGGTGGACAAACTGATCGCCAAGCAGAACGAGGTCTTCAACCGCAAGCAGACGCATCTGCAAGGACAGAAGCGCGCTACGCAGCAGCCGTCGGCCGAAGGGCAAGCGGCCCCGGTGACGCCGCCGGCCGAGGCTCCTGCCCAGGTCGAGACGCCCCGGCCCGCCAACGCGGGCAATCCGACGAACTAACCCAAACCGAACTTGTCCGGACTCCTTCTTGATCGAACCAAGATCACGACGGAGTCTGGGCCGGACTTTCGAGGATCGAATGATGTCACTTCGTTCAGTTGCCAGAACCATCGTGCTGCTGATGTGCCTGATGATCGTCACAGGGTGCGATCGCCAAACGAGCCAGACGGACTCATCGCCCGCTGAGACCGAGCAGGTCAAGACGGCCACGGAGTACAAAGCCGAGGCCGACCAGCAGATCACCGCAGAGAACATGACCAGTGAGCTCGATTCGCTCGAAAAGGAAATCGACGCGGACGCGGCGACCGCGCCCTGAGCAGCGGCCGATTCCTTTTCGCCTGGAACGGGGCGTGAATCGAACTCGCGGATCGTGTTGACGCGGTCAAGAAGGCCGACATCCGATGAAATGGAGCAGGTCGATTCTCGACTCTAAGGGGCGAAGAAATGGCTGAAGAGATTTCAAGAGAGGCCGGGCGGGCCGGGATCTCCCGGCGCCAGTTCATGGGTGCGACAGGTGCTACGCTTTGTGTGGGTGGTGCTGTAGCGAATGCCGCGGCACAGCGGCGGGAGATCGAGCCGGAGTTGTCTGCGGCGGTACAGATGCAATTTATGCGGCCGGGACAACTGGAGAAGGCGCTGCGCGAGTTCCCGGCGGTCTATGTGCCGTTCGGGCTGATCGAGTGGCACGGCCGGCATCTGCCGCTGGGCAACGATGCCCTCAAGGCCCATGGAATCCTCGTCAAGACCGCCGAGCAGTTCGGCGGCGCGGTGTACCCGCCCGTCTACTTTCACGAGGGGTTTCCACAGGCGTCGATGATTCCCGTTTTGACGGCGCTGTTCGCGCGGATCAAGAACACCGGCGCCCGAGTCATCCTCGGCGTCTCCGGCCACAACGTCCAGGGACAGATCGACATGATCGACAAGGCCCTGGCCCCGGTCGTTGCAGACAAGACCGTGGTCGGCATGGGGCTCTGGGAGGTCACGCTCAGCGCCGGCCCCGAGTCCGGCACGGATCACGCCGCCATGTGGGAGACTTCGAACATGATGTTCTTCTATCCGGAGCTTGTGGATCTGGCCGCCTTGGGCGAGGGGCCTTTGGCTCCCGATATGAAGCCGCCCGACGGCATCGGCGGTCGGGACCCTCGCAAGTACGCCTCCGCTGAGGCGGGTCGGCGGAATGTCGAACTGGCCTCACGGGCGATCGGTCGAAAGGCCAGGGAACTGCTGGAGTCTCTGCCCCCAGACCAGAGGTCGTTCCGGCTGCCTGCGATCAGTCCCGGGAACTGGTGGATGATCTGAGGAAGGAGCAAGACCCCATGGGAGCAGCCCACAGGGTCTTGCTCAGAGAGCGGACTAGCGTCGGCGCATCAGGTAGAAGACGTTGCCGTAGTAGGCGGAATGCTCTCGGTAGATGTCGATCTCCTTCTGAATGGGTTCGATCATGGCCAGTCTCTCGGCGTCCGCGGCGTACCGCTGTCGCAGGGAGCGAAGGCGCGCTTCGAGCGGACGATAGAGGCCGTCCCACCAGGCCGCTTCCGGCTCGACGAAATGCTCGACGATCTTGTAGCCGCATGCTTCGACCGCGGCCAGATGAGTCGATACGTCGGCCATCGCCGGATGCACCCGGGCGAAGAACGCCCTGCACTCGGCCGGCACATCCGCTCTCAACCAGGCGATCTCGCTGACCGCCAGCCCGCCGCCGGGAGCCAGGAGAGAATGCCATGCGGCCAGACCTTCCTTGAAGCCGACGATGAAGATGGCTCCCTCCGACCAGATCAGGTCGAAGGGCCCGTCGTCTCTCGTCAGGGTGCGCATGTCTCTCAGGGAGACTTGGATCTTCTCAGCCACGCCGGCTGTCGCGGCGCGTCGCTGCAGCTCGTCGAGAAAAGGCGGATGGTTGTCCATCGCCAGGATCGGGCAGTCCAGGTGTTTCGCCAAGTAAACGGTCTGAGGGCCGTTTCCGCAGCCGATGTCGAGGATCCGGGTCGGGCGAAAGACGGGCCCGCTTTTGCCTTTCGACATCGCGGCGAGCATTGTACTGAGGGCTTTCTTCGTCGAAGCCTCGTTTCCGACGCCAAGCCGGGGTAGTGAGGCGTCGAACATCTCATAGAAGAATTCCGTCTGTTCTTTGGGGTCCACTGTCTATATCTCCAGTTCTCTTGCGGGCGTCGTCCGAACGGACGCGATGCCCGCGCATCTGTATTCGTCTCGAAATCGTATCAGGGGGATGAGAAGTCACACTTCCCTCGCGACACATGGCGACGACATGAGCCCTGTGTTTGCGGCGTTGCTCGACGGAACGTGACTTCTCTTACAGAACAGTAACCATACTAGACGTAAGCATACCCCCACCGACAGGTTCTGTCAAGGAAAAGCTCCAAGTCGCGGTGGATCGGGGGGGACCCGGTCCGCCGCGATCGTAGGAAACCCCGTGATTTGGCCCCGCAGGCCGAATTCGGCTTGTTTTCCCGCCGTTGGGAGGGTAGGTTCGCTGCGTGGTGCGACTGGCGAGAGCAGCGATGGCCGGGGCGCGAATAGGAGGTATCGATGGGTTCGAGGAAGATCATTGTAGGCGGTCAACCGCAGTAGGACAGCCTTCAAACGTGTTGTTCTCCAGGGAGACCGGCCCGGCCTGTTTGCCGATGCGGATGCCGATCCTCTGCGGGCCGCCGACGGTGGAATCGAAGCGCGTGTTCACGACTGCGATGTCGTGGGTGGCTCCTCGAATGTCGATGCCGATCCCAGGCTGCCGGGCGCCGTTGTCGCGGATCGTGCAGTTCTCGATCCGATTGCGATGGCCGGCTCGGAATTCGGCGCCTTCGTCCCGCAGGAGGATGCCGACCTCGCCGTTTCGCTCGATGGTGCAATTCCGCACGAGGTTGTCGGTGTCGCGGTGCCCGATGCTGACGCCGTACTGGCGATTGTCCGACAGGGTGCAGCCTTCCGCCAGGCCGTCCGAGACCGCCCAGCAAAAGAAGATGCCCTGGCTGTTGCCCGTGGACGTGCAATTGCGGAAGACAGGGCGTTGCGAGCCGCTGCCGGGATGGAAGCCCAGATCCGCGTTGTTCACCGCCTTGCAGCTCTCGAATTGCACGTCGTCGCAGACCTGGAAGCTGAAGCCGTCGCCGTTATAGTGGCGGGCGGTCACGTTCCTGAACCCCCACCGGTTGCAGCTCTGGATGAACACCGCGCCGGCGAAGTTGCCGTTGATTCTCTCGTTGCGCTCGCGGTTGCCGTCGAGCACGAGGTCCTCGATCCGCACGTCGTCGACGTCCTCGGCGGTCAGGATCGGGAAGATCGTGGCTGCTGTGGCGCTCTTCTGCGTCCAGAAGTTCTCGCGGGTGAGCCGGTCCAGGAACAGAACACGGCCCTGGACCGCGGTGATCGTCGCCCGCAGGACGTCGAACTGCCACTCGCCCGGCCCGGTCCTGGATCGGAGCATGAGGCCGCCGCCGGGCGCAAAGCCTGTGGGGTCGTTCACTTCGACGCCGTACTCGTACCAGTCCGAATCCCGCGAGAGCGCCGTCACGACGCTGGGTCTTTTCTTCAGAATGGTCTGCTCGCCCGATCCGATCATCGTGATGTGGGGCCTCAGGTGGATCGCGTTCTGCAGTTCGTACACGCCTGGCAGGATGCGAAGGGTCCCGCCGCCGAGGCGATGAAGGTAATCCACTCCGGCCTGGAGGACCTTGTCGTCCGAGCCCCGCAGGTCGCCGGCCGTCTGGCCGACGGTCAGGACCAGGGACTGCCTGTCTCGCATCGGCCGATTGGTCGATGCCGGTCCGCGATTCTCCGCGGTCAATCCGAAGGCAGGGGAGCATGCTGCCGTCACGCAGACGACTATTCTTGCCAGGGATATTCCCGACATCTTCGAGTGCTTTCGACGCATCATTGTTGAGTTCTCCATCTGCCAACAAGTCCGAACAAGCCTCCTGTCGCACGGTGAATCCGGCCTTTGGTGTACCGCAGTTTTCGCCCCGCGTCTATGGCTTTCCTCGCAGATGTGCAGGACGGGGAGACAACGCCTTGCGGCGTCGCTGCGAACCGCGGCCGAAGAGTCCGAAGATGACGTCGGGAATCAGTGAAAAAGAAGCGGGACCCGTTCCCTGGGGAGACGGGTCCCGCCTGCTGTGTTCATGGGAATGTCACGATCACGGAGTCGAAAGACCGAATCCGAGATCGTCGAAGTACATGATGCCGGTCCCGCCCGATTTCGGGCTGGTCCGGCTGCCGACGCCGAGCGTGATCGACTTGACCGCGGTCATCTTCACGCCGGCCGCGGTGAACTCGCTCAGCGGAATCGTCCACCGCTGCCAGCCCGTTTGGGTCGTGGCCGCCGCATTCGGGTTCGCCACCGTCAGGGATTTGTTGGAGCTGTCCTTGACCGTGAGGTAGAGCCCTTCCGCGGAATTGGTCGCGACGCCCTGATAGTAAACGCAGAGGCTGTCGGCCCCGTGCGTGGTCCAGTTCCGGGGCGAACTGAAGCTCAGTTCGGCTTCGGAATAGTAGGGGGCCTTCGAGTTGTCATACGTCAAGGGCATCGACTGCCGGCCGCTGCGGACGATCGACCGCTCGGCGAACGGCGCGTCCGTGTATCCGACCTGCGAACCGCTGGCCTTATTGGTGAGGCCGTCGATCCAGGCGTGCCAGATCGTCGCCTCGGCGTCGATGTCGTCCGTGTAGCTGTCGAAGTCGTCGATCGCGTCGCACTGCTCGACGGTGAAGGTCCAGACCGGCCCTGCCCACTCGGCGACCGCCTGCGCCTGGTTGACTTCGGTGACCTTCCAGAAGTACGTCGAGCCGAAGAGCAGCCCGGCGGGCGCGAATTGATTCTCGCTGACCGTGCTCACCGGCGCGGTCCCGGCGGCGACCGCCTGTTCGTCGCCGCCAAAGCTGATCTTGTGCGAAACCGCCTCGCGGCCTGCCCGCCAGCTCAGAACAGCCTCCACATCCACATTCTTGGCGCCGTCGGCCGGCTGGGGCTCCCTGGCCTGCACTGGAATCTGGAAGAACCGAACCTCACTCAGGCCCGTCTGCGCGGCCATGCCGCCCCAGTTGGCGTTGATCGTCAGCTTGACGAACTGCGCGACGGCGCCGTCGAAGGACACGGTGGTGTTCGCGGCGTACGTGGCCAGGCCGGTGCCCCTGGCAAATTCCGGGGCCCCTTCCAGTTTCGTCCAGGTCGTGCCGTCGATCGAGTATTCGACCGTGACGTCCTTGGCGCCGAATCCGACGATGCCCTCGACCACCTGATTGGAGTTCCAGACCAGCATCTTGTCCAGCTTGTGAACGCCGTCGAACGCGAACTGAATCCAGTCCGGCTTGACGCCCGCGCTCATCCACATCTGCGTCCCGTCAGTCGAGTGCTGATCCAGGGCATCCAGGCCGGAGCCGTTGATGGCGTTCTGCGCGCTCATGCCCGGCTGGGCGCTGGAGGCCGTGGCAGCCGACACCGCCAGCGGATACGAGAACGATTCCGTGGTGAAGCTCCAAACGCTGCCCTGGTCCCAACCGGTGGTGCTGTTGGATTCGTCGATTCGCCAGTAGTAGGTCGTCCCGAAGGCGAGTTTCCCGGTGGCGTCGTAGCTCTCGTCGCTCTGCGTGGCGACGATCGCGGTCCCCGCGGTGACCCCGGCCAGATCATTGCTGAGCAGGATGCGATGCTGACCAGCGTAGTCCCCCGGCGTCCAGCTCAGGGTCGTCTTGACGGGGACTTCCTTCGCTCCATTGGCGGGGCTGGGTTGGGAGGCGCGGGACCCGCTCCACGTGCCGGTCACGACGATGTTGTCGATCGCCCACCACCAGTCGTTGCCGGCGTCGAACAGGCCGAACGTCAGGACCATGCTGCCTGCGCCCGCGGGGTTGGGGATGTCCACGAAAATCGTCTGGTTGGTGGAATTGTCGTCCTTGTAGAAGGGGCTGGTGGAATTGGATTCCCACCGAAGCACTTCGATCTTCGGTCCGCCGTCGAAGGAGACCGTGATATTCGCGGTCTGGTGGTAGTTGTCGTCGTATTCAGGACGCCAGCTCGAATCGAATTTGAGTTTGACGGTGCCCGGCCTGGCGGAGGACAGGTCGATGGGTGGTGTACTGAGCCAGACGTCATAGGGGTCGGCTGAAATGGGACCCGGATGGGCGGCGTCGTCCCACTCGTCCGGGTCGGCGATCGCCACGGTCCCCTGACCCAGCTTGAACTCGGAACGTCGCTGATCGCCGGCGGTCTCGACCCACCAATCCTTTTTCGCGAATCCCCATCCCGCCCACTCGGTCACGCCGTCGTTGGCGGGATTGCCGTAGCCGGGGACTCCGGTGGCGTCGTTGATCCATCCTGGCGGAGGGACATTCGTCCAGACCGCATCCCCGGCAACTCCTTCGTCCACGTTCGGACCCAGCGTCAGGTCTTCAAAATCCTCCTCCAGCAATACGTAGGTGGTCTGGGCCTGCGCCGCACCGGCCAGGACCGCAGCCACAACCAGCAGAAAACACGCAACGCTTCTCATCTTTTCACCCCTTCACTTCGTTATTGGATCTCTCTGCTCCGTGCGTACGTCACGCCGAAGTCGCCTGTCTATTTGCGCCTCGAAGATTAGGATCGTGTGTGTCTCTCGCTAATTGGATGTCAATTCCCGTCGCACGCTCTTTCGCTCCTCGACAGACTCGAAATCCTGCGTGGGAAACCAGGTTCAGATCCCGACCGATGACCCATCCGATTCCTTTATATCATACTCCGCAATCGGAGTTCAACAAGAAAGTTGACCCCGAATCCGCGGGCCTATCGGACCGATCGACCGCTTGCGGGGGCTGGTGGGGAGCTTATAATGCAGTCTGGTGCCCCCAGCGGCGATTCCGGGCGGGGGCAGAGGTTCGAATTTGGCGGTTTGACGTATGGAATGGGACGGTGAGACGATGATGACACGCAGAAGGATGCTGGGCTGGGCGTCGGGAGCGACGGTTCTGACGATGGGGGTCGGGGGGGCTTTGTCGCAGCCGGAACAGGCCGACAAGGCGATCCGGCTGGTCGTGCGGGCCGATGACATCGGCTCGTGCCATACCGCCAATCTCGCCTGTATCCAGGCCTACCGCGAGGGGATCGCCAGGAGCGTCGAGGTGCAGACGCCGTGCCCATGGTTCATCGAGGCCGCCAAGATGCTGCGCGAGAACTCCGGCTACGACGTGGGCGTGCACCTGACTCTGACCAGCGAATGGGAGAACTACAAATGGGGCCCGCTGACGCAGTCGCCCAGCCTGGTCGATGCACAGGGGCATTTCTTCCCGATGACCAGCCAGCGGTCGGATTTCCCGCCCAACACGGGTTTTCTGGAGTCCAAATGGCGGATCGAAGAGGTCGAGAAGGAATTGCGGGCCCAGATCGAGCTGGCGAAGAAGGAGATCCCGCAGGTCTCGCACTTGAGCAGCCATATGGGGACGCCGACGTGTACGCCGCAACTTCGCGAATTGGTGGCCAGGCTCGCGAAAGAGTACAAGCTGCCCGTCGAGACGCCGGGCGCCAAGCACCTGCCCTGGGCAGCGGACAGCAAGGCCACCGTCCAAGAGCGGGAGGCCGCGCTGGTCAAGTCGCTCGAGGGGATCGGGCCGGGGATATGGATCGTGATCGAGCACCCAGGGCTCGACACCTCGGAGATGCAGGCCATCGGCCACAAGGGCTATTGGGAAGTCGCCTCGCACCGCGACGGCGTGACGAAGTCTTTCTGCAGTCCCAAGGTCAAAGAGGTCATCCAACGCCGGGGCATCCAGTTGGTCAGCTACCGAGACATGTGGGCAAGGGAGTAGGCCGCCAGTTCGGAGGTTCCACTCGCAAAGGTCCAGGTCGGCCTCCCGACGTGGTCTTATTCTCCATCGTTGTCGTGCGGAACGCCATCGTCACCTTTGTTTGATGGCTCGTCAGGGCGTCTCGGGAGGCGCGTCTACTCGTGTGGGGAGACTCTCAAGTCTCACGAGCGATTGTTTCTGCACATCCAGAACGTGAAGCTTGCCATCGTGCCAACGTGTGACGTCGCCGAGGTTCTCGCCGAAGATTGCCACGTTGCCGATCTGCCATGCATACAGCGCCCGGCCTGCGAGGAAGTAGAGAGTATCTTCGCCGGCCGGGGTGATGGAGGTGACCGGAGGTCCCGGCAGGCGGCAGATCAGGTTGACATCGCCGTCCGGCGCCACCTGGAAGATGTCGTTCGCCACGGAGAAGTAGAGCGCGCCGCCCACGGCGGCCGCCGCCCCGATCGCCGACGGCGCGTCGCAGAGCTTGGCATGGCCGCGCTGCGGATCGATCACGTAGATGGACGTCGCTCGATCGTTGTCCCCGCCGTAGACGTAGATCCGATTCTGCCCGACGGCTAGTCGCATGGCGTTCTCCGGCAGGTCAATCTGCGGATGGAACCGTCCGCCCGCGCAGTATCCGAGCTTGCGGCCGCTGACGACCAGCAGGGCGCCGTCGGGCGTGAATGCGCAGTCGCTCACCGGGGTGGACGCGTCGAAGAGGAACTTGCGGCTGTTGACCAGGAACAGATTGTTGGGCTCGGCCACGACCGCTGTGCCGCGATGGCTGACCGCCAGGATGGGAGCGAGGGGCTCCAGCTTGGCCGCCTTCACCCGCTCTGCCGTCAGGATGACGGTCAGGCTGGGAATGGGAGTCTCCGCAGCGAGGGGCGAGATCATGGAAAGAACGAACACACAGATGCCCAGGAAATATCGCATCACCGAGACCCTTCCACAGGTTGAGTGACCCACTTGAACCACTTTCGCCCGTTCATCTCCATCTCCTGTTGTTCTTGGGCCGACGGCGGCAGCGGGATGTTCGAGAAGCTGTCGAGGTAGATCCGCATGGCGCGAGTCTCCGAGCCTTTGATCTGGTCTATCGTTTCGGCTTCAGGGTACCCGCGTCCGATGAGATCGACGGCGCTTTGCATGGACCGTCCCGCCTCGTCGCTCAGTCCCTTGGCGATCTTCAGGACGCCCAGTTGCCGCTCGTAGCCCAGCGCGCTGACCACCGCTTCGCCGAACTTCGCGGGGGCCTCCCTGATGTTCTTGCCGATCAGTCCGATGATCTGGTATGTCTCGGGCGACAATTCCAGGATGGGGGAGGAGTCCTTCTCGATCGCCGCGGTCTTCGAGACGGGAAAGTCAGGAGGCAGCGGTACACGGGACGGTCCTGGGTTCGCGCCGGTCGCGGGCCTTCCCAGGAAGCTGCCCGCATCGGCCTGAAGGTCGGCAAAGGCGGCGTTCTGCTGCGACAGGCGTTTTCTCTGCTCCGCCTCGCGTTTCTCCCGCGCCGCTTCCGCGATCGTCCGCTCTCGCGTCGCATTCTGCAGGTCGATCCGGCTCCGCTCCTCGGAGGCAAGGATGCCCTCCATCTCTCTCAGGTTCCGCTGAATGACCGGGTCATCGGGCGTGGCCTGGAGCGCTTCGCGGAAATATCGTGCCGCCGCTTTCCAGTCGAGGTTCTGGGACGCCGCAATTCCCTGGAGGTTGAGCGAGCGGGCCTTCTCCCGGGCCTCGGCGTTCCTGAGGTTCTGCTGGATCACCGGGTCGTTGGGAGCGATCTTCAAGGCCTCCCTGTAGAACTGGGCGGCCGCCGCCCAGTTTCCCTTGGCGGCCTGCTCGATCCCCTTGTTGTTGAGCCCCCAGGCGTTCTGCATCCGTCGGTCGGCGGCTTCTTGTTGCGCATTGCGGATCATGTTGTAGAAGGGGATGCCGTACCCGTTCTGGCCCCAGACCGGCTCTTGCGTTTCTCCACCGCCGCCGGAGGACGACCCGCCGGTCTCGTCATAGCCTCCGGGCGCCGGATACATGTTCAGTCGCAGGGTCGGGTCTCCGGATTGGGCCACTGCCTCGTCGATCGCGGCCAGGCACTCCTGCTTCGTCGCGAAACGCCCCACCCGCTTGGAGATCGGATGACCGGCCCTGGCCATCGCCTCGACCAGCCCGTCGCTGTATTCGATCTCCCACGCCGACCAGACGCAGGGCGTGATGACCAACAAGATTATCGGTACAACCCACACAGCCTTCATAGGCGGACCTCCCTATGTTGTGCCCACTTGTCACGACCGAGTCTCCCCCCAGCATATATCGTATGAATTGCCAAAGGTGTGCAGCGAAATCATTCGATACTCTCCTATGTGCACCGTTTTTCTTAAAGGAGTCAATACGATGAGCATCCGACGGACATCGGCAGTAGCGCTGTTGACGGCATTGACGTGGATCTGGGTGGGAGAAGCGTATGCGGGGGAGATCCACAAGGCGGTGGCAAAGGGCGACCTGGAGCGAGTCAAGGCGTTGTTGAAAGAGAATCGCGCGTTGGTCAAGGACACGACCGACTTCGGCGAGACGCCTCTGCACATTGCGGCCTCCGAAGGGCACGTGGAGATCGCCAAGCTGCTGATCTCGCTGAAGGCGGACGTGAACGCCAAGAACGAGGACGAAGATACGCCGCTGCACGCGGTGGCCGGTAGCAGCAGTGCGGAAATCGTCAAGTTGCTCTTATCGAAGAAGGCCGATGTCAAGACCAGAAATGACTCCGGCGAGACCCCTCTGCACACGGCCGCCGAGGAGGGGGCGACGGAAGTTGTCAAAGCGCTGATCGCGAAGAAGGCGGATGTCGACGCGCAGGATGAACGCCTCTATACGCCGTTGCACCATGCGGCCTACTACTCCAAGAAAGAGGTCGCGGCGCTGTTGATCGCCAAGAAGGCCCAGGTCAACGCTCGGAGCAAGTTCGGCGAAACGCCTCTGCATCGGGCGGCCGATCCTTTGTCGGGAGGAAGGAAGGCGGAGGAAACGGTGGCGCTGCTGATCGCGAACAAAGCGGACGTGAACGCCAGGGACAATTCCGGCAATACGCCCCTCCATGGGGCGGCGGACGACACGGAAGCCGGAGTCGTTGCGCTGCTGCTGGCGCAGAAGGTCGACGTGAACGCCAGGAACAACTCCGGCGAGACGCCCCTGCACCTGGCCGCTCGCAGTCTGGACAAACAAGCGAAGGAAACGATTGAGGTGTTGCTCGCCCATGGGGCCTCCGTTCGTGCCGCGGCCGAGGATGGTCGGACGCCTCTGAACTACGCGATTTCCATGGGAACGAAAGCGTCGATCGAAGCGCTGCTGGCCCACAAGGCCGATGTGAACGCCAGGGACAACTCCGGAGACATGCCTCTGCATTGGGCCGTTCGATCCCTGATCCCTGAGGTCGCCGAAGTCGTCAAGATGTTGCTGGCCGCCGGCGCGGACATCAACGGCAAGAACAAACACGGGGATACCCCGCTCCACAAAGCGGCAGAGGAGGACAAACCGGGGGTGGTGGAAGCGCTGCTGGCCGCCGGGGCGGATGTTGACGCCCGGGACGAATACGGGAACACGCCGCTGCACGAAGCGGTGGAGCGAGATAAGGCGGGGGCCGTGGCCGCGCTGCTGGCCGCCGGCGCAGATGTCAACGCTCAGGCCAACCACAGAAACACCCCGCTGCACAAAGCGGCCGAACGCGGGAAAGGGGAAATCGTGGCAATGCTGCTGGCCGCCGGAGCGGACGTCACGGTCGTGGCCGGCTTCGATGAGACCCCGCTGGGCCGGGCTCGATTCCACAAGCACGACGCGGCTGCCGAGCTGATCCGGGCGGCCTATGCACGATACATTCACGAGGCAGCCAGGATCGGCGACGCGCAGAAGCTCAGAGTGCTCCTGGCGGAAGATCCCAACCTGGTGCAAGCCAAAGATGAGGAGGGCCGGACGCCTCTGCACCATGCGGCGCTCAGCGGCAAGGGCGATGCGGTGACGGAATTGCTGAAGAACAAGGTGCGGGTCAACGCCAGGGACAACACCGGCTGGACGCCTCTGCACGCGGCGGCCGGCCTGGGGCGTTGGGAGACCGTCAAAGTGCTGCTGGCCCACCAGGCGGACGTGAACGCCCGAGACAAAGAGGGCGGGACGCCGCTGCACTTCGCGGCCGGCCGCGGCCATGCGGAAATCGTGGAACTGCTGCTGGCCGCCAAGGCGGACGTCAACGCCAAGAGCAACTACGGCTACACGCCGCTTCGATCCGCGGTGTCCCAAGGGCACTTGGAGGTGATTGACCTGCTTGGCCGCCATGGAGGCCAGGAATGATCGTGCCGGCTCGACTCCGATACGGTCTGGCCGGCAGGTGCCTGCGAATCGGGTGAGCCGAAGTGGTATCGGTCACTCCGCGCTGTAGTTGATCTCCATTCTTCGCGACAGGCGTGCGGCGGCTGCGAGGACCACGCACGTCAGGAGCACGATGCTCAGGATGGCCACGGCGTGGGTGGCGGGCTGGACGGGGGAGATCAGGAGGTGAACCAGGCCGGGAACCTGCTCATCTCTGGCCGCGTCCACCGGGCAGAGGGACTGGAGATAGTGGATCATGCTGACCTTCTTGAGCGCCGCAGGCAGGAAGGGGTTGACGCCTTCCCATAAGAGGACCACGGCGGTCGGGACGATCGGGTTTCGAAAGAGCAGCCCCACGGCCAGGAAGACGCTGCCGTAGCCGACACAGGCCAGGGCCGTCACCGCCAGATACCAGGAGAACTGGCTCCAGCCTGTGGCCCCCAGGAAGTCGGCGATCGCGGCGTTGTCGAACTGCCAGAGCAGGGCCAGCCATTGCAGGGCGGTGCTGGAGGTGAAGATGACCACCGCGGCCAGCAGTCCGGCGGCGTACTTGCCCGCCAGCAGAATCTCCCGGCGGACCGGGGTCAGCAGGTAGAAGTGCAGGCTCTTGTCGAGCATCTCGCCGCGGAAGAGATTGACGAAGATCCCCACGCACCCGAAGAAGACCGCCAGGCGGAGGTAGTAGGACTGGAAGACGCCCGCGAAGATCCGCGAGACCTGGGACAACGTGTCGAACTCGTTCCTGTGGATACTCTTCAGACTGCCGTTCTCGAAGAAGAGGAAGACGTCGGCTTTGCCATCCGTGTATCTGCAGTGGAAGAACTCGGTCCGCTCAGTGCGATCACCGCCGCCATACCATCTCCGTTGAGAGAAGGGCTCTCCGAGTTTCTGTGTGACCTCGTCGCGGGTCATCCCGGTTCGAAGGGCGCTGAGGTCCTCGCTGGAAATCGGATGTTCCCGAGCGGTTCGCCGAAGCTCGCTGCGATGGTGCGCGATCGAGACCGAGCGGGCCGTGAAGAGCAGCAGGGGGGCGAAAGCCAGCAGGTAGACCCACAGGCCCCGCCGCGAGAGGAAGGTCTTCTTCATCTCCAATCGGACGATCGCGAGAATTTGCGTGCACCACAGGCGGATCATTGGGCGGCCTCCTCTGTGCCGATGAGGTACTCATAGACGGAATGGACGTTGTCGTCGGCCGGGATCACGCCTTCGATGTCGATGCCCGCCAGGGCCAGATGGTTCAAAGTCCGGCAGAACCGGTCGGCGTCGCGGGTCTTGATCAGCACGCCCTCGTCCTCCGGGAGCAGGCGCGCCTCGACGACGTGGTCCTGCTCGAAGGCCTTGGAGGCCAGCAGGTTCGGCTGCTTGCACCGGATGAGGAACTGCATCGGCCGCTCCTCCTGGATCTCGCTTCGCACGCCGCGGATGCGGCCTTCCGCGACGACGTAGCCGCCGCTCATCAGGACGACCTGGTCCGAGATCATGTCCACTTCGTGCAGCACGTGGCTGGAGACCACGACGTGGCGGCCCTCGCCGGCGTATCGCTTGAACAGGGCGATCGTCTCGGCGCGAACCAGCGGGTCCAGGCCGTTGAGCGGTTCGTCCAGGATCAGGACCCGCGGGTCGTGGGCGATCGCCTGGGCCAGGCGGATGCGTTGACGCATCCCTTTGCTGTAGGCGGCGACCTTGCGGTCCGCGGCCTCCGACAGACCGACCTGCTCGATGGCGCGGGCGGTCAGTTCCCGGCATTCGGGGGCCGAACGCCCGGACAGGCGGAGATACGAGTAGATGAACTGCGAGCCCGTCAAGCCTTTGGGGAAGGCGTCGAACTGGGTCGAGTAACCGACGAGACGAAAGAGCTTCTGGGGTTGCGACGGCTCGACGTCCAGGACGCGGATTCGGCCCTGACTCGGTCGGACCAGGCCGGTGATCAAGTTCATCAGAGTCGTCTTGCCCGAGCCGTTGGGGCCGACCAGGCTCGTGATTCCCTGCGGGATCGAGAGCGTCACGCGATTGACGCCCAGGACCTCGCCGTAGAAGCGTGAGACATTGTCGAGAAGGATTCGGTCTTCGCTCATTTGACCACCTCGAACGCGCGAACCCGTCGGGCCAGAAGAAGCAGGCAAAGGACGCATGTGACTCCCAGGACGATCCAGGCCTGCGTCACGGACAGGTCCATTCCCCGGCCGGCGTCAAAGAGCCCGCCCCAGACCGTATGGATGACTTCTCCGAGGTTGATCAGCGAGCCCTTTCGAGTCCGCAGGATCTCGTTGATGGCCTGGGCGAAGCCCGCGCCCACGAAGTGCAGGCCCAGCACGCACGCTCCGGCGGCGATTCGCCACTTGACCCAGGCCGAGAGGGCCAGGGCGATCAGGGACAGGACGACGATCCAGATCAGAGGTCCCAGGACGATCGAGCCGGCCAGCCAGAGATTGGGCCTGACCCAGACCCAACCGGCGCAACTGGCCTGAATCCCGTAGAGCAGAAGGCCCGGGACCCAGGTGACCGCCGAGAGCAGGGCAAGCAGCACGGCCATCTTCCCGCCCACGTATTCCGCTCGGGAGAACGGGCGGCTCAGATAGAGGGACAGCCCTCCGTTGGCCAGGTCCGGCGAGACCAGGCTCGGTCCGATGAAGGCCGTCAGCAGCAGGGCCAGGACGCCCTGGACGACGCAGTAGACGTAGAAGAACTGCCCGTCGATCGGAGGCAGGGCGTTGGATTGCAGCTTCAACATCGCCAGGGCCGGGCTGTTGTGGGAGAGGTAGATCAGCGCGGCGCAGGCGATGGGGTAGAAGGTGCACATCGCGAGAAAGAGGACCAGGAACCTGGACTGGAAGAGCCTGGCGTAGGAGTACCGCATCAGGATCACAAATCGCGACCACCCCGCCGTCCGCGGGCCCGCGTAGTCCTTGTAGGTCTGTTTGTATACGGCCATGTCAGACCTCCATCGCTTTCAGGAAGATGTCTTCGAGGGTGTCGCGGCGATAACTCAAACGCCGCAGCGGAAGATCGCCGTCGGCCGCCACGCGGTAGACCTCGCGGAGATCGAAGCCTTCGGGCAGAACGATCCTGTATCGTCCCGTTCCCAAGGCCGTGCACTCGCACCCGAGGCCTGTCAGGGTCTGCGTCAAGACGGCGCCGTCGCCCGAGGTCTCCAGTTCGACGAATCGCTTGTTCGTGCTGCGTTCTTCTTCGAGATTCGCGTAGTGGACGATCTGGCCCTGCTTGAGGATCAGCACCTCCTCGCAGGTCTCCTCCACGTCGCGGAGCAGGTGGGAGCACAGGAGGATGTGCATCCGGCCCGAATCCCGAATGTCGCGGATGAGACGGACCATCCGCCGACGGGCGGCCGGATCGAGCCCGTTGGTCGGCTCGTCGAGGATCAGCAGGCGGGGCCCGTGCACCAGAGCCTGGGCCAGCTTGGCCATCTGCTTCATGCCCAGCGAGTAGGTGCCCAGCTTGCGGTAGCGAGCTTCTCCGAGCCCCACATAGAACAGCACCTCGTGAGCGCGTTCGAGAGCGGCCTGAGCGGGTAGGCCGGACAATTCGCCCATCATGCGGACGAAGGTCACGGCGGTCATGTCCGCGATGAAGGCGTCGTTCTCCGGCATGTAGCCGATCTGGGCACGGATCCGTCGGATGTGATGACGAATGTCGTAGCCGAAGATGCTGGCGGTGCCCCCGGCCGGCGGGCAGAAACCCAGCAGGGTCTGGATCAGGGTGGACTTGCCCGCTCCGTTGGGGCCGAGCAGACCGAGGGTGCGACCCGACAGCGCGACGCGGAGATCCTTGAGAATCTCGCGTTTGCCGAAACGCACACTCAATCCCGCCAGTTCAATGACTGATTGCATCAAATCGATCTCCTGAGGCATTCCTGCCGGGTTCGATCGGACCGATCATACCAGAATCTGCCGATCGCAGGGGCAAGCTGTGCTCCCAAAATCGGACAGCTCAGTATTGGATAGGTCGCATTTGGGCGCCGTTTATTACAGGGGCAGAAAGGAGGCTCATCCGGTTTTCGCGTACTCTTGTGGTTTAGGCACGCCCCAAGCGGCGTGCGGAGGAGATTTTCCGCTTTGAGCCAATAGCATGGAGGGGCGATCCGTGACCGGTGATCCAAGACCCCGGTCACGGGTCACAAGCCAGGCGTACGCAGCACGCCGTTCATGCTGCTGGCGAAAAGCGCAGAATTTCCCAAGCCCGCCCGCTTCGGGCGGGATCGAAGTACGCGAAAACCGGATGAGCCACGGTTCTTCACGGAATTTCGGGGGATCATCAGAACCGCCGGAACGACACGACTGATGAGACCAGGCAAGGGCCCATGAAACGACGAAGGGCAGGGCGTCGTGGGGACGCCCTGCCCAGGATTGCTGAAGCCGCCATGTCTTCCGGAGGTCGGCCTCAAAGACGGACCCTTCGGACCGTCGGCCTGTTCTCTCAGAACGGTTTGTGCAACGGCACGGTCTGGCCGGCCAATCCTGCGACCTCTTCGGCCGACAGGACGCGATTGTAGAGCCGGACATCGTCGATCATTCCGCGCCAGAAGTAGTCCGGGGCCAGCTCATTGCGGCCGGCGCCGATCCGCAGCGGTCGCTGCTTGTTGGTCACCAGCACGGAGGTGCCCTGTGCGGCCAGACGACCGTTGACATAGAGCATCTTCTGCCCATTGGCAAAGGTGGCGGTCACATGCGCCCACTCGTCCAATTGCGCCGCGGGACCGGCGGTGCCGTTCCAGCCGGTGCCGGTGCCGGTCCAGAATTGCCATGCGTTGGCCGGGGTGACATAGAGGATGTACCCGCTCATCGGGGGCTCGTCGCGCGAGGAGACGGGCGAACGATAGTTCGCCCCGGCGGAATCCGGATAGGCCCAGCAGCTCACGGTGAACGTCTCGGAGTTGAACGCCGCGTTGTACGGGACTTCCACCAGGTCGCCGCTGCCGTCGGTGTACAGGACCTGCCCACGGGCGGGATCGCTGACGATCTTGGCGTCGCCCAAGGCGGCCCCGTGACTGGAGCCGACCGCATCGCGCATGTCGCCGTCGAACTTGTACTGAGCCACCAGTCCGGTCGCCGCCGGCTGGGCGGGCACGACGAACTGGGGAGCCATCGGATACAGGCGAATGTCGTCGATGTACAGGATGCCGGTGGCGCCGGCGCCCTCGACACCGATGGTCAGCGAGGTGATCTTCGCCAGGTTCGTGGCGACCTTCGACAGATCGACATTCCACGGCAGCCACTGGAGCGTCGCGATGTCGCCCGCCGGGCCGTCATAGGGGACCTTGACGTTGTTGATCTTGAGGTACAGTTGTCCCTTGTTGCCCGCGGCGCCGCGGAAATACAGAGACAGGCTCTTGATGCCGCTGACCGTCCAGTTCTGGTCCAGGGCGATTGCAGCCTCGGAGTTCGCCATGCTCGTGTTGTCGTACGTGAGGGGCAAGGACTGCCCGGTGCCGCGAACGATCGTCCTTTCGGCGAAGGGCGCCTCCATGTAGCCGACCTGAGAGCCGCTCTTGCCGGTGGTCAGGCCATCGACCCAGGCTTCATAGATCCGGCTGCCTTCGTCGTCGGTATAGCTCTCCATGTCGTCGACGATCAGGAAGCTCTGAACGGTGAAGCTCCAGACTTCGCCTTCATACGTGCCGCTGTCGCCCACCTCGTCCACTCTCCAGTAGTAGGTGGCGCCCAGGTCCATCGCAGCAGGCGTGTAGCTGTGGTCGGCAACCGTGGCTGCGGGCGCCGAACCATCGGCCACGGCGGCCTGGTCAGCACCGAAATAGACCTTGTGCGAAGTCGCTTCGCGGCCGGGCCGCCAGTTCATGGAGGCCGTCAGGGCCACGTTCGACGCACCGTCGGCCGGCTGCGGCTCGCGGGCCTGGACCGGGATGGAGTAGAATCGGACCTCGCTCAAGCCCGCCTGCTGGGCGAACCCGCTCCAGTTGGTGTTGATCGTCAGCTTGACGAACTTGGCGGTGGCGCCGCCGAAATCGACGGTCGTGTCCGCTTTGTGGTCGGCCACGCCCGGCGCGCGAGTGAACTCGGGAACGCCTTCCAGCGTCGCCCAGGTCGTGCCGTCGGCGGAGTACTCGATCACGACTTCCCTTGCGCCGAAGCCCAGGAAGGGCTCGATCACCTGGTTGGAGTTCCAGACGAGCATTTTCTCGAACTTGTATGCCTTGTCGAACTCGTACTGTATCCAGTGCGGCTTGGCGTTGCCGCTGGTCCACATATGGGTCGCCTCGGTGTCGTGACCATCGTTGGGGTTGAGGCCGATGCCGTTGATGGTCTTCTCTGGACCCATGCCGTTACCGGACGAGGAGGCTGTGGCCGCCACGGGCTGGACCGGATAGGCGAACGGCTCGACAGTGAAGGACCAGACCGAGCCTTTGAAGATCGTGTTGTCGGGGGCCGCGTTGACCTCGTCGATCCGCCAGAAGTAGGTCTGGCCATAGTCAAGCAGCCCATCCGGATTGTACTGGGCATCCGCCTGGCCCTGGCTGACGAGGACGCTTCCCGGATTGGCCCTGCTGGCGTCGTTGACATCGGCAAAGGAAGTGCCGAGATACACATCGTGCGCAGCCGCAAACTTTCCCGGCGTCCAGGCGACAACCGCATCGGCAGGCACATCGGCGGCCTCGTCCTCCGGGTTGGGCTCGCTCGCCAACTCGGGGCCTGCTCCTCGCATCGCTTTCAGGATTTCTTCGGGCGTCAGAACGTGGTCGTACACCCGCACGTCATCGATCATGCCGATGAAGAATTGACCCGCCCACTGGTTGTTCGCGATCCGGAAGGGTCCGGCGCCCGCGGCCAGGCCGGTGCTGTTGATTCGCTGGGCCTCGACGCCGTTGAGATAAAAGATCGCCCCGCCGGTCGTGCTGGGCACGAAACTTACCGCCACGTGCGTCCACGTCCCGGTCTGCAGGACCGCGGCGGTGGCGTCGTAGTCGAGAATGCCAGGCGTCGTGAAGCGCACATGGGTGGCGTTGGACTTGAGCGCGTAGGCGCCCTCGCGTGAGGCGAAGCTGCGGTCCCCTGTCAGATTGGCGGAGTTGACCCAGCACATGATGGTGAGCCTCTGGGTCAGCGGAAGGATGTTCCCGCAATTGACCCAGTCGTCGCCATCGCACTGCATCGCCCCGCCGATCATCCCGGCCGTCCATACGGGGTTGCCCTGGACAGTGCCGTTGCCGCCGTTGCCGCTGGAGTCGACGACCGTGGTGCCGCCGCTCTCATCGAGCTTCCAGTGGCCCACCAGATCGGCCCAAGCCCCTGCGGCCAGGCCCAGAATCAGGAATAACGCGATTGCTCCAGAGAATTTCCTGCACATGACGGTCCTCCTTCTGAATTGTTGCCGTTCGGTCCACACGACGTCATCCTGGGGAATGGGGGCTCGGATGCATCTCAATGCACCCATTTCCTCAGGATGCCTATTCTACCAGACAGGTGATGGGGTATGCAATGCCGAATTCCCATTGTCTCGGGTTTTGATCGCCGGACGCTGGGGCGATGCGGATTCGGGCTTTCGACGGGTTGCGGCCTGCGGTACAATCTCGGCGCGGTCTGAGGTGAACACATTCGCCGGCACAGGAGATGAAACGATGTCCGAGAGAGTCCTCGTCTGGTATGGTCTTGCCATTCTGCTCTGCGTGAATGGGAGGATCTTGGCCCGTGGAGGCGAAGAAGCCCCATTTCCGGGGCACCCCAAGTCCGGCTTGCTCCTGACGACCCGCGACGCGTCGGCCGGCCGTGGCTCGCGAGGGACCACCATGTCCGGTCTCGCAGATCCTCTCAGCCGCAAGGTCGTGGAGGGCAACCTCTCCCAGTTCGATCCTCGTGAGGGACAGGGCCTTGAAGGGTCGGATCGTCTGGCGTGGAAGTCTGTCTCGCTCAATTCTGACGGTATTGTCGAGGACCGCGGCTCCTGGCTGTATGTGCCTGTCGCGTCGGAGAAGCAGCAGGTGGTGGTTCTCCACGCCGCCGGTCAGAGCGAGACGTACGTGAACGGCCAGCCCCGCGGAGCGGACATCTACAATACCGGCTTCGTGCACCTTCCGGTGCTCCTGCACGAGGGGACCAACCGCCTGTTCTTCCGCGCTGGGCGCGGTGCTTTCAAGGTCCGGTTGTATTCGCCGCCGTCGCCGGTCTTTCTTCGCCGGGACGATCTGACGCTGCCCGATCTGGTCGTTGGCCAGGCGACGGATTCGCGGGGCGCTGTGGTGGTCGTCAACGCGACATCCGAACCGGCGACGGGATTCACCTTGTCTGTGCGAGGTCCGGGTTTGACCGCCGAGGCCTCGCCGATGCCTGCGATCATTCCCTTGACTGTTCGCAAAGTGGCGTTTTCTATTCGTTCCGATGCACCGGAACGGGACGGGAAGGTCGAGGGCACGCTTGAACTGCGTCGACCCGACGGCACGCTGTGCCACAGTCTGCCGCTGAGCCTGGAGGTCGTTCGGCCCCAGCGGCACCGCAAGGTCACCTTCGTCAGCGACATCGACGGCAGCGTGCAGTACTTCGGCCTGCGGCCTGCGACGTCGATTTTGCCGGACGATCCGTCACCTGCGATTGTGCTGTCCTGTCACGGGGCCGGGGTCGAGGCTCAGGGGCAGGCGGCCTCCTATGGACCCAGAAGCTGGTTCCACATCGTCGCTCCGACGAATCGTCGCCCCTATGGCTACGACTGGGAGGATTTCGGGCGAATGGATGCGATGGAGGTGCTGTCGATCGCGCAGCACACGCTGAAATACGATTCGTCTCGCGTCTATCTCACCGGCCACTCTATGGGCGGGCACGGCGCCTGGCATCTGGGCGTCACATACCCCGACTCCTTCGCGGCGGTCGGTCCCAGCGCCGGATGGCCGTCGCGTTCCGGTTACGGCGGCCGGCGGGGCGAGAGCGCCGACGATTCCCCGATGGCGGCTCTCCTGGCCCGTTGCCGCAAGGGCGGCGACACGGCGGCCCTTTCGGCGAATCTCAAGCAGCACGCGGTCTACATCCTTCACGGCGGCAGCGATGACAACGTCCCGCCGGGCCAGGCCAGGACAATGGCCGAGACGCTGGAGAAGTTCCACCGCGATTGGATCTATCACGAGGAGCCCGGGATGGGACACTGGTGGGGCAGCGAAGCCGACGACGGCGGGACCGCCTGCGTGGACTGGCCTGCCATGTTCGATCTGTTCGCGCGTCATGCGCTGCCGCCTTCCTCGGCGGTCCGCGAGGTCGAGTTCGTCACCGCCAATCCCGGCGTTTCCAGCCGCTGCCACTGGCTGGCGATCGAGCAGCAGATCCGCCATCAGGATCTCAGCAGAGCGAGCGTTCGGGTTTGGCCCAACAAGCGTCTATTCAAGGGGACGACCGAAAATGTCGCGGTTCTTCGCCTGGAAATCGGACATCTTTCCGGCCAGGGGCCGATCACTGTGGACCTCGACGGCCAGACTCTAGCCGATCTTCCGCACCCGACGGGGGCAGGGGCCCAGTGGTTCGCCAGGCAGGACGACCGGTGGCGGAGCGTGGAGAAGCCGTCTTTGGTCCAGAAAGGGCCGCACCGGTACGGGCCGGTCAAGGACGAGTTGAGGCACCGATTTGTGTTCGTTTGCGGGACCATCGGTGCGTCCGAGGAGAACGCATGGTCTCAGGCCAAGGCGCGGTACGACGCCGAGACGTTCTGGTATCGCGGCAACGGCTCGGTCGAGATAATTGACGACGTCGCATTCTCGCCGTCCGCTTTCGCGGACCGCACGGTGGTTCTCTACGGCAATGCGCAAACCAACTCCGCCTGGGCGACTCTGCTGAGCGACAGTCCCGTGCAGGTTCGTCGCGGCCAGGTGCAGGTCGGAGACCGGACCTTCGACGGAGAGGACCTCTCGGCCGTCTTCCTCCGGCCCAGGCCTGACAGCGACATCGCTTCCGTCGTGGTTGTCGGGGGCAGCGGGGCGGTCGGGATGCGAGCCACCTATCCGGTGTCTCTCTTCGTGTCGGCCGTCCGTTATCCCGACTGCGTGGTCACCCGTTTTGCCCCGACAGGCGCCCGTGGTTCTGAGAACGTGGCCGTCGGCTTTTTCGGATGCGACTGGTCCGTGACCCAGGGGGAGTTTGTCTTCTCCGATCCCGAGAAGGCCCTCGTTCCGTGATGAAGCGGCGGAAGAAGAGGACCCTGGGGCAGGCCGGGGCGGGAAAAACCTTCCTCAGACGGCAAGCTGGGAATTTACTATTCCCTCGCGGACGCTATAATCAGTCGGTTTGGGCTTGGCCAACCTCAGTATGCGCATATGACGCTAGTTTCAGATAGAAAGGAGAACACGGAATGGCAGCAAAGATTTACTACGAGAACGAGGCTCCGATCGCGCCGCTTCAGGGCAAGAAGGTGGCGGTGATCGGTTACGGTTCGCAGGGCCACGCGCACAGCCTGAACCTGCGGGACAGCGGGATCGAGGTCGCGGTGGCGGAGCTGCCGGGAACGCCCAACTTCAAGCTGGCGACCGAGCACGGCTTCAAGCCTGGCGACATCAAGACCGCGGTCGCCGGCGCAGCGTTGATCATCGTGACGCTGCCGGACGAGGTGCAGGGCAAGGTGTATGAGACGCAGATCGCCCCGAACCTCAAAGCCGGACAGACCCTGGGCTTCTGCCATGGATTCAATATTCACTTCAAATACATCGTCCCGTCCAAGGACATCAACGTCGTCATGATCGCGCCGAAGGGCCCGGGGCACCTGGTCCGCAGCGAGTTTCAGAAAGGCGGCGGCGTTCCCTGCCTGGTCGCGGTCCAGCAGGACGCCACCGGCGCCGCCAAGCAGATCGCCCTGGCCTGGGGCCACGGCATCGGCGGCGCCCGCGCCGGCATCCTTGAGACGACCTACAAGGAGGAGACCGAGACCGACCTGTTCGGCGAGCAGGTGGTCCTGTGCGGCGGCCTCAGCGCCCTGATCAAGGCGGGATTCGAGACCCTCGTCAACGCCGGCTACCAGCCCGAGATCGCTTACTTCGAGTGCATGCACGAAGTCAAGCTGATCGTGGACCTGTTCTATCAGGGCGGCCTGAGCTACATGCGCTACAGCGTGAGCAACACCGCCGAGTACGGCGACCTGAGCCGCGGGCCGCGGATCGTCACCGAGCAGACCAAGGCCGAGATGAAGAAGATCCTCGGCGAGATCACCTCCGGCCAGTTCGCCAAGGAGTGGGTCAACGAGTACCAGACCGGCCTGAAGAACTTCAACGCCCTGTACGAGAAGGACCACGACAGCCAGCTCGAGCAGGTCGGCCGCAAGCTCCGCAAGATGATGAAGTGGATCGACTCGAAGGAAGTCTGAGTCGATTTTCAATCTGCGATTGGCGATTGAAAATTGCGCGAAAGGAGAGCCCTATGGTCATCGACGCCCTGAACGATGCGAGCCCCAAGGCTTGCGTCGCACGCGTCACGCTGTTCATGGCGGCTCTCCTTTTCGCGTTCATACTCGCCGGTTGCGGCAGCGAGTATCTTTCGCCCAGGCTTCCCTACGCTCAACTCGCCATTCCCTATAGCGCGACGCAGATCGGACGCAGCACGTCGCTGGAAGTCCTCAACGTCGCCCGCGACGGGGCATACCAGTTCGATCCCGAGCAGGTCGAGCAGGCCCTGCTCACCCAGGGCGACACGGTCATTGCCTACTCCGGCCGCAGCGCCGACACCCGCAAGACCTGGCTGAACCTGACCGCCTTCGACGAATACCGCATGACCGCCCGACGCAAGTACTTCTTCTGCATCGACGAGCAGGTCGAGCGGGCGCCCGACGACGCCAGGAAGCGGTTCTTTCCGCCCCGCAAGGGCATTCTCTTCGAAGCCCAGTTCCTCATCGATCCCGAAGTGCTCACGACTCCCTACGCGACCGAGGAGGCCCAGCGGATCGCGATCCTCCAGTGGCTGGCCGGCCGGCTCAAGCGGGACATCACCGCTCTCGTCGGCGACGCCAGGCATCCCGTCCAGGGCAGCGACGCGGTTACGCTGTCCGGCATGATGGCCGACCAGGTCTTCCAGGGCGTTCTGGTGCAGTTCGACAGATCGCCGGGACTGGCCGGGAATCTTGGCGACGAACGAGGCGTCGCCTTTCCGCACATGAGTCTTGGCGAAGGGCGGATCCGCCTGGCGACCCAGAACGACCTTGGGGCGGTCCTGATCCGCGTCAATCTCCCCATGCCCCAGTCCAGGTAGCGGCGCCTTCCAGGACGCCGTTCATTCATTCCGCGGGCAAACCCATTGAATCGCGTCTCCTGGGACGATATTCTGATGTTCCACAGCCCGAACGCCAATTGCGTCAAGCAGGCTTCGGTGCGCGGTGCGTGGCTGCGATGAGACTTGGAAAGGGCAACGCATGACGACTTTCGGAAAACACACGCCTGCACGAACGAACCCCATTTCGCGTCGAGACCTGCTCCAGGGCGGATTGGTCGCGACGGCCTTCACCATTGTGCCGCGACATGTCCTGGGCGGTCAGGGAAACGTGCCGCCCAGCGAGAAGCTCAATATCGCCGGCGTCGGCATCGGAGGCCAGGGGGCCAGCGACCTGAACGACGTTCGCAGCGAGAACATCGTCGCTTTGTGCGACGTGGACTTCAGCTACGCGGCCCGCGCGTTCAAGCAGTACCCCAAGGCCAGGCAATACAAGGATTTTCGCGCGATGTTCGAAAAGGAAAAGGGCATCGACGCGGTGGTCGTGGGGACGCCCGATCACACTCACGCGGTCGTGAGCATGATGGCGATCCGGCTCGGCAAGCACGTCTATTGCGAGAAGCCGCTGACGCGGACCGTGCATGAGGCCAGGGCCCTGGGCCAGGCGGCGCGTCAGGCCAAGGTCGCGACCCAGATGGGCAACCAGGGCATGGCCTTCGAGGGCAATCGCCTCATCAACGAGTGGATCTGGGACGGGGCGATCGGCGCGGTGCGGGAGGTCCACTGCTGGTCCGACCGGCCCACCCACAGCGGAAGGCCGCCCCTGTACTGGGCCCAGGGCATCGAGCGGCCCAAGGACACGCCGACTGTTCCCGGGACGCTGGACTGGGATCTGTGGCTGGGCCCGGCGCCCTATCGGCCATACCATCCGGCCTACGCTCCCTTCGCCTGGCGCGGCTGGTGGGATTTCGGTTCCGGCGGCCTGGGCGATATGGGCATTCACAATCTCGCACCGGCCTGGTCGGCGTTGAAGCTGGAAGCCCCGACCAGCGTCCATGCCAGTTCGACGCTGGTCAACAACGAGACTCTGCCTTTGGCCGCGACGGTTCACTATGAATTCCCCGCGCGGGGCGACATGCCGCCGGTGGTGCTTCACTGGTACGACGGCGGGATCATCCCGGCCCGCCCGCCGGAGCTGGAGGACGACCGCGAGCTGTCTCGCGAGGACGGCCTGATCTTCGTCGGCGACAAGGGCAAGATGTACGTCGAAGGCTGGGGCGGCAACAGTCCCCGCCTGATCCCGGAGTCGAAGATGCGCGAGTACAAGAGGCCCGCCAAGACGCTGCCCCGCTCGATCGGCCACCACGCAGAGTGGATCAAGGCCTGCAAGGAAGGCACGCCCACGCGGTCGAGCTTCGCGGACTTCGCAGGCCCATTGACCGAAGCGGTGCTTCTGGGCACGGTCTGTGTCCGCCTGGGCGGCGCCAAGCTCCTCTGGGACAGCGAGAGCTTCAAAGTGACCAACTCCTCGCAGGCGAATCAGCTCCTGCACTACGAGTACCGCAAAGGTTGGACGCTGTAGTGGTCCCATACGTCCTGTCGGTCCCATTCGTCCCATTCAGGAGAATCGCAGCCATGGCCAACAACGGCAAAGTGAAAGTCGGCATCATCGGCTCGGGTTTCGAGGCGGACATCCACGCGGAGTCGTTTCGGCTCATGCCCGACGAGGCAGAGGTCGTCGCGGTCGCTTCGCCCACGCCGGGCAACGCCGAGAAACTGGCGAAACGATACGGCATCCCACGGTTCTTCACGGACTATCGCCAGATGCTTGCCGAGAAGGACATCGAGATGGTGACGATCACCGCGCCGAACTCCCTGCACGCGCAGATGACCGTCGACATCGCCGAGGCGGGCAAACACGTGGTTTGCGAAAAGCCACTGTGCATGACGCTCGAAGAGGCGGACCGCATGATCGACGTGTGCCGGGCCAAGGGCGTGCTGCTGATGTACGCGGAGGAGCTGTTCTTCACGCCCAAGTACGTCAAGGCCAAGCATATGGCCGACCAGGGCGCGTTCGGCAAGGTGTACATGGTCAAGCAGAGCGAGAAGCATTTCGGTCCCCATGCGGACTGGTTCTGGGATGTCCAGAAGTCCGGCGGCGGCGTCTTCATGGACATGGGCTGTCACGGCATCGCCTTCTGCCACTGGTTCCTCGGTCGACCGAAGATCAAATCGGTCTACTGCCAGATGGGCACCTACGTCCACAAGGACGAAACCGACGGCGAGGACAACTCGATCTGCATCCTGGAGTTCGAGAACGGCGCGGTCGGCATGGTCGAGGATAGCTGGGCCCGCCGGGGCGGCATGGACGACTGCATCGAGGTCTACGGCGAAGGCGGCGTGACCTACGCCGACCTGCACATGGGCAACGCGCTGCCGACCTACAGCGAGTACGGCTACGGATACGCGGTGGAAAAGGCCCCGACCACGCAAGGCTGGAGCTACCCGGTCTTCGAAGAACTCTGGAACTATGGCTTCCCCCAGGAGATGCACCACTTCGCAAGATGCGTGCGAGGCAAGGAGCAGCCCCAGGCCACCGGCGAGGACGGCCGGCTCGTGCAGGAGGTCCTGCTGGCGGGCTATCAGTCCGCCGGCCTGGGCAAGAAGACCGAGCTGCCGTTCCGGCCCAGGAATGTGATGCGGCCGATCGACCTGTGGTTCAAGCCCCTGTAAGTCACAGGTCCTATTCTTCCGGAGAGATCGAGCATGGCCAGAATCGCACGATTGCAGGTCCTATCCGCGAAGGAGATCGAGGCGATCCATGACGCCAGCCTCGCCATCCTGCGGGACACCGGCGTCATGGTGCATCATGAGGACATGCTGCGGCTGCTCGGCCAGGCCGGGGCGAGGATCGACTCGGACCACAAGATCGCCCGCCTGCCCGAGAGGCTCGTGATGGACCGCGTCGCCGGCGCGGGCAAGCAGTATGTGCTGCAAGGGCGGGACAGGAAGCGGGTCGCCCGGTTCGGCTTTGGCGACCTGGTCCTGATGTCCAGCCCGGGACAGTATGCGTGGATCGACCTCCAGACCGGGCAGCGCCGCCCCGCGACGATCCAGGACGCCCGCGACGCGATTCGCCTGGGCGACGCGCTCGACAACATCACAATCGTCGGATCGATGGCCCAGCCGGAATCGCTTTCGAAGACATACCGCGACGTGGCCCTCACCGCCGAACTGGTCAAAGGCACGGACAAGCCCACCCGATGCTGGGTCCGCAATGGAGAGACCGCCCGCCGTATTCTGGAGATCTATCGCATCGTGGCCGGCGGTGACGCCGCCTTGCGGGCCCATCCGATGGTCGAGGCGTTCCTGGAGCCGATCAGTCCGCTTCAACTGCCGAGAGATGGGCTCGACATCGTGCGGGAGTTTGTGCTCGCGGGCCAGCCTGTGAGCATCGGCCCGATGGCGATGACCGCAGGCACCGCCCCTGGCACCCTCGCAGGCACGCTGGCCCAGGAGAACGCCGAGATTCTGGCGGGCATCGTGATCACGCAACTACTCGCCCCTGGCACGCCGATCACCTACGGCGGCATCCCGCACGTCATGGACCCGCGGACCGGCATCTGCTCATTCGGCTCGCCCGAGCAGGGTCTGATGGCGGTCGCGATGACGCAGATCGCCCGCTCGTACGGATTTCCCGTTTACATCAACGTGGGCCTGACCGACGCGAAACTCCCCGACGCTCAGGCGGGGGCCGAGAAGGCTTCGACGCTCCTGATGGGAGCCCTGGCCGGCGCCGACATGTTCGGCCACTGCGGCATCTGCGGCACCGACCACGCGGGCAGTCTGCTCTGGCTGGCCTTCGACGACGAGGTGATGAGCTACGTCAAGCGGATCGCCCGCGGGTTCGCTGTGGACGACGAGCACCTGGCGACGGACGTCGTCAACTCGATCGGCCCCGCGGGCAACTTCCTGGCCGAGGAGCACACGGTCCGCCATTTCCGCGACGCGATCTGGCTGCCCTCGCCCGTCTGGACCCGCCAGGCCTATGAGCCCTGGCGGAGCGAGGGGGCGACGTCCTTTGCCGATCGATTGCTCGCCCGCGTGGAAGATCTCCTCAGGAGCCATCGCGTCCCGCCCCTGGACGACGGGATGGTGCGGGAGATCGACCGGATTGTCGAACATGCGATGAGAGGGTAGGCGAAGAAGAGGGTGTGCTTCACATGTTGTCCTGGTTGTGCGGCCTGCGGGATTGACAGAACGCTGGGGATCGCGCGATCTGTGCCAGGCAGGAGTCTCTGGGGACGGAGTGTCTTATGAAGAAGACGCGAGCGCTGGTTGCCGAACTGGCTCTGGTGGTTTCGGGCGTATTCGTATTCCGCGGTCTGTGGATGCTGCTGGATATGCTCGATTTCATGCACAAACCCGCGGCCTTGGGATTGTCTCTATTGGCCGGCATAGTGGTCACGGTATGGGCGCTGCAATGCCTGATGAAGCAGGACGGCAAGTGACGCAGGTCCGAGGAGGTTGCTGCGCCGTCTCGCGTCAAGCGGGCTTGGCATCGCCTGTTTTCGGGCTTTTCTTTCGGGCCCCTTTGAACCAGGTTCGCAGCAGCATCAGCACGGAACCGCCCGTGAGCATGCCCAGGAGATAGACCAGGATCACCAGGATGGACACCGGGAGTGTTGCCTTCATGGACAGAAACGAGAGGGTCACCGTCTCGGAGTTCTGGATCTTGAAGATGACGACGACTGCGGTGAACAGGATGATCAGTGTCATGTAAACGTATCGCATGGCATCCGTCCTTTCTCTCGTTTTCGCGTTGTCCCACTCGTCGCGGACTTATGGTTCGCTCGCAGGCACAGGCGTCGACTCTATGCCAAAGCCCCCGACTCGTCAAGATTCCGCCGGACGGTTCATCCGTCGTGGAATTGGGCCGGCATACCGAGGCGGACTGCTCATGCCCGGGATCTGGGAGCGGGCCCCCAGGAATCCGGATGCCTCCGGCGCACGCGATTCCCTCGCCGGGAGTGAACTGATCCCGGACGGTGTGCATCGCCCATCATCTTCTCTTGCACAGCCCCTTGGAAAATGTCCGGGGTTGGTGTACCCTGTGTCATAGGTATCTTGGCATCGCAAACCCAGTGGCATCGGAGCAGAGCAAATGAAAAGCATGAGACAGCGTAACGCAGCGCAAACCCGGATTGTATTGGCCTCGATCGTGTTGGCACTGCCGTGGGCGGCCCGGGCCGCAGAGCCCGGCCAGGAAGGCTGGAAACCCCTGTTCGACGGCCAGACCCTTGCGGGCTGGAAGAATCCGTATGACTGGGGCAAGGCCTGGGTCGAAGATGGCGAGATCCTGCTGCAGGCCGACAAGAAGTTCTTCCTGACCACCGAGAGGCAATACCGCGACTTCATCTTCGAGGGCGAGGTGAAGGTGCCCGAGGGGCAGGCCAATTCCGGCTTCATGTTCCGTTGCCACGTCGAGCGAAACAAGGTCTTTGGCTACCAGGCGGAAGTCGATCCTTCGGCCCGGCAATGGTCCGGCGGCCTCTACGACGAGGGCCGTCGGCTCTGGCTGGTTCCCCTGCAGAACGACGCGAACTCCGCGAAGGCCTTCGTCGAGCGGACCAAAGGCGCCTTCGACCGCAACGGCTGGAATCGCTACCGCATCCATTGCGTGGGCGCGAGCATTCGGATCTATCTCAACGACGTCCTGGCCACCGACACCGTGGACACGGTGGACCGCGAAGGCTACCTGGCGATCCAGCATCACGGCGAGAAGGGCCAGATCTACCGGTTCCGCAATCTGCGGATTCGCGAACTGACGGCGCCGCAGGTCCTGGCCGAGAAGAAGAACGACCTGCCGCTGGCGTTCTTCGAGGACTTCGAGAGCGGGGCAGGCCGCTGGACACACACCGATCCCGACGCCTGGAAGGTGACGGCCGCAGGATCCAACCACGTCTACTCGCTCTTTCAGCAGAGCAAGTACGAGCCGCCGGTGCGGTCGCCGTTCAATATCGCCCGCATCAGGGACCTGAAGGTCTCGGATTTCGTCGTCCAGGCGCGGATGGAGCAGACCAGCAGGGAGTACGGCCATCGCGACATGGTCATTGTTTTCGGTTACCAGGACCCGTCGCACTTCTACTACGTCCACATCGCGACCAAGGCCGACGCCGCGGCCAATTCGATCTTCATCGTCAACGGCGCGCCGCGGACCTCCATCGCGAAGGAGCGGACCGAAGGCACCGACTGGAGCACGGGCTTCCACGACGTGCGGGTCGTGCGAAACGCTTCGACCGGCCTGATCCAGGTTTACTTCGACAACATGGACAAGCCGATCATGCAGGCCCAGGACAAGACGTTCGGCGCCGGCGCCATCGGGTTCGGCTCGTTCGACGACACCGGCAATCTCGACGACGTGATCGTGTGGGGTCGATAGGACCTATGGGACGAATGGGACCGACAGGACCGGCGGTGCTCTGTGCCGCGATGCTGGCGACGTGCTTTTCGGCGTTGGGCGCGGAGGCGCCGATTTCGCGTCCGGTCGTTCTGAAGCTCGGTCACGGCCTGGACATTTCGCACCCGGTCCACAAGGCCATGGTCTTCATGGCCGAGCGTGTGAAAGAGAAATCTGCGGGTCGGATGCAGGTTCAGATCTTTCCCAGCGAGCAGCTCGGCAACGAGAAGGAGTGCATCGAGGCGCTGCAATTGGGCTACCTCGCGATGACCAAGACCAGCAGCGCGCCGATGGAGAGTTTTGTCCCGCAGATGCAGGTCTTCGGCATCCCATATCTGTTCCGTGATTCCGAGCACCTCTGGAAGGTCCTCAACGGGCCGATCGGAAAGAAGCTCCTGCTGGCGGGCGAATCGAAACGCCTGCGGGGCCTGTGCTATTACGACGCGGGCGCCAGGAGCTTCTACGCCAAGAAGCCGATCCACGCGCCGTCGGATCTGGCGGGCATGAAGATCCGCGTCCAGAACAGCATCATGTCGATCAAGATGGTCCAGGCGATGGGCGGCTCGCCCACCCCGGTCCCCTGGGGCGAGTTGTACACCGCGCTCGATCAGGGCGTCGTCGACGGCGCTGAGAACAACGCGCCCTCGTTCCGGACCTCGCGACACTACGAAGTGTGCCCCTACTACAGCCTCGACGAGCACACCTGCCTGCCCGACATCCTCGTGATCAGCACGCGGGTCTGGAATCACCTGTCGCCGGAGCAGCAGAAGGTCCTGCAGGAAGCGGTCGACGAGTCGGTCGTGTACCAGCGGAAGATCTGGGCCGAGGCGGAGTTGAAGGACCTCGAGATCGTGCAGCAGCAGGGGGCCAAGATCCTCCGACCGGACAAGGCGCCGTTTCGCGAGTCGGTCCGGCCCGTCTGGAGAGAGTTCGAGGGGACCGAGATCGGCGATCTGATCCGCCAGATCCAGGAGGTGCAATGAAGTTTCTGATCGTCCTCAAGAAGATCCTCGACCGCTCGCTGGAGACGCTCGTCGTGATCGTCATGGCGGTCCTGGTCCTGGACGTCCTGTGGCAGGTCTTCGCCCGTCTGGTCCTGAAGAATCCCAGCACGGTCACCGAGGAGGTGGCGACGTTCATGCTCGTCTGGGTGGCCTTGCTCGGCGCCGCGGTCGCGATGGGACGCGGCGCGCATCTGGGCATCGACTACTTCGTCGGCAAGCTGCCGGGCAAGGCGAAGGTCGCGACGGAAGCGCTCGTCTTTTTCTGCGTGGCCGCGTTCTCGCTGCTGGTCATGGTCGTTGGCGGCGCGGACCTGGTCGCCAGCAACTTCGAACTGGGCCAGGTCTCGCCCGCATTGCACCTGAACATGGGCTACGTGTACCTGGCGGTTCCGATCAGCGGCTTCTTTCTGACGCTCTACGCGATCATCGGATTGATCGAGAGACTCCAGAAGCTGTCCCTGATCGTAAATAGAAAATAGTCGATAGTCGATCCGGAGGCCCGTTGAATCTGCCTGTACTGGTTCTGGTCGTCAGCTTCGCGATTCTGCTGCTGCTCAACGTGCCGGTGGCGTTCTGCATGGGCATCGCGACCATGCTCGCCTTCCTGGCGATGGGCGACGTGCCGGCCTTCACCGCGGTGGCGCACAACATCGCCACCGGCATCGACAGTTTCGCGCTGCTTGCGATCCCTTTCTTCATCCTCTCTGGGCTTTTCATGGGTCACGGCGGGATCGCCCGTCGGCTGATCGATTTCGCCAACGTTCTCGTCGGCCGTTTCCCAGGCGGCCTGGCCTACGTCAACGTCCTGACCTGCATGCTCTTCGGCGCGATCTCGGGCTCCGCCACCGCCGCGGTCTCCTCGGTCGGCGGATTCATGATCCCGCTGATGAACAAGATGGGCTACCATCGCGACTTCAACGCCGCGGTGACGGTGACCGCCGCGACGACGGGTCTGCTGATCCCGCCCAGCAACGTGATGATCGTTTACTCGCTGGCGACAGGCGGATTCGTCTCGATCGCCGCGATCTTCATGGCTGGTTATCTTCCGGGCATTCTGGTGGGCCTGGGCCTGCTGATCGTCAGCGGGATCGTTTCGATCCGCAACCGCTACGGCAAAGGCGAGACGTTCCCCCTCGGCGAAAGCCTTCTCCGCTTCCTGCGGGCCATCCCGGCCATGCTGATGGTGGTCATCGTGATCGGCGGCATCCTGCTCGGCTGGTTCACGCCCACAGAGGCGTCCGCAGTGGCGGTGCTGTACTCGTTCATCCTGGCGGTCGTCGTGTATCGCGAGGTGAAGCTTCGCGATCTGCCGGGAATCCTGCTCCAGTGCGGCATCATGACCTCGGTCGTCTTCCTCCTGATCGGCACGAGCATGGCGATGTCCTGGGTTCTGGCCTCCGAGAACGTCCCGCAGGACATCAGCGCGTGGCTGGTGAGCCGGACCGACAACAAGGCCCTATTGCTCCTGATGATGAACGCGATCCTGCTGGTCGTCGGGTGCTTCATGGACATGACGCCGGCGATCCTGATCTTCACGCCGATCTTCCTGCCGATCGCCGAAAAGCTGGGCGTTCACCCCCTGCACCTGGGCATCATCATGATCATGAACCTCTGTATCGGTCTGTGCACGCCGCCGGTGGGCACGTGCCTGTTCCTGGGCTGCGGCATCGCCGAAACCACGGTCACGAAGGTGATCCGCCCGATCCTCCCGTTCTTCCTGGCGATGATCGCAACGTTGCTCCTATGCACCTTCATCCCCGAGATCTCCCTCTGGCTCCCGGCCAAGCTCGGCTTCCTCAAGTAGCTCCAGGTCTTGAGTACAGGCCATGTTTCTGCGGAGTCTTTTCCTGTCTGATGCCGCCGCGGCAGGGGCCACGGAGCGGCACCCGACTCGCCTTTTGCCGTTGTGCCTCCACCGGCGAGAATGGGGCAATACACGTCGTCTGTCGTGCGTCTTGCATGGAGTGTACGGACTCGTCCCACAAAGACGGGCCGGAGAAAGCAAAATGCTGAGCAAGCATCCCGGGACCGGCGGACGGAAGCACGCCGGCAGGGGATGGGGGGTGGACAAATGGAACCGCAGCGGCTATGATGAGCCGCGGAGGCTGGTGCATGGCCGCGAGGGGAAGAAGATCGAGGGCTATCCCTCTGAGTATAGGAGAAAGACAGGAAAATGCCACGTTCGAACGACACGAGATCGAGAACCGGAATTCGTCGCGCACGGCGCTGGGCGTTCCTGGCTGCGACCGTCGTGCTCGCTGGGCTCAGTGTCGCGGTCCTGCGGAACGGCAGCAGGCGACCGGTGGTCTGGGATGGGCCGACCACTGTGGTCCAGCGCGGGCCGCTCACGATCAACGTCACCGAGACCGGGACGATCCATCCGCGCGAGCAGATCATCATTCGCAACGACCTCCAACGCGACGCCAAGATCATGTTCATCGTCGAAGAAGGCAGCCAGGTCAAGAAGGGCGACCTGCTGGTCGAGCTCGACGTCACGGAGTTGGAGCAGTTCCTGGTCGAGCGTCGGATTCGCGTCCAGACGGCCGAGTCCTCGCTGATCTACGCCCAGGAGAATCTGAAAGTCGTCGAGAACCAGGGGCAGGCGGACATCGAGCAGGCGGAGCTGGGCTACAAATTCGCCCAGCAGGACCTGCAGAAGTACATCGACGGCGAATTCCCCCGCCTGCAGAAGGCCGCGGAAGCCAAGATCACGCTGGCCGAGCAGGAGCTCAGTCGCGCCCAGGAGATGCACGAATGGTCCCAGAAGCTGTTTGATGAGAAGTACCTGGCCCGCTCGGAGCTGCAGCGGGATCAGCTCAGCGCGAATAAGGCCGACCTCGACCTGCAACTGGCCAAGACCGACCTGGATCTTCTGCGGAACTACACGTACACCCGCCAGTTGGACCAGTTGAACAGCGACGTGAGACAGGCGGAGATGGCCCTGGAACGCGCCAAGCGCAAGCACGCCGCCACGATGGCGCAAGCCACGGCGGAGCTCAAGGCGCGAGCCGCTCGTTTCGAGGACGAGAAGGCCGAGCTCAAGGAGGACGAGGACGAGATCGCCAGTGCGAAGAAATACGCCCCGATCGACGGCATGGTCCTCTATGCGTCGAGCGTCGAGGACTGGCGGGACGACGAGGACCCGATCAAGCACGGGGCGGTGGTGAACCGACAGCAGGAGATCATCTATCTGCCGACGACCGCCGCGTTCAACGCCGACATCAAGATCCTCGAAGTGAATCTCCGCAAGGTGGCCGTCGGCATGCCCGCGCGGATCATCGTCGATGCGATGCAGGGAAAGGTCTTCTCGGGAAAGGTGGCGCAGATCGCGCCGGTGCCCGACTCGGATCGCTGGTTCACGAATCCGAATCTGAAGGTCTACAGCACGGTGATTGCCCTGGACACGACCGAATCGGCCCTGCGCAATGGCATGAGCTGCCGCGTCGAGATCGTCGTGCAGAGGCACGACGACGTGGTCTACGTGCCCATCCAGGCCGTGACCCGCGTCGGCCGCCAGCCGACGGTGTACGCGGTCGAGAACGGCGTTCTGGTCCCCCGATCCGTCCTGATCGGACTCGACAACAGCCGGTTCGTGCACGTCCTCGACGGGTTGCTCGCCGGCGAGGTGATCTGCCTGGCGCCGCCGCTGACCACCAGCGCCGCCGGACACGGTGAAGGCGAATCCGAGGACGAGACGCCCGACCCGAACCAGGGGGGTGACCGGTCATGAGCGCGCCTTGGCTGCGCGAGGTCCAGCAGGGGATTCTCAACCTCCTGCTCCACAAGTTGCGCTCGTTCCTGACGATGCTTGGCGTCGTCTTCGGCGTCGGAAGCGTCGTGGCCATGCTCGCGGTCGGCGAGGGGGCCAGCCACGAAGCCCTGGAACGCATCCGCAAGCTCGGCAGCAGCAACATCATCGTGCAGTCCATCAAGCCGGTCGAGGATGAGTCCAACCGCAGCCGCAACATGCGGACCAGCGTCTACGGACTGACCTACGCGGATTTCGACCGGATCGCCGAGACGCTGCCCGACATCCGCCGCGCGGTGCCGGTGAAAGTGCTGCGCAAGGAAGGGCAGCTCGACGACCGGACGTTGGACCTGCGCCTGGTGGGCACGACGCCGGACTGGTTCGACCTGGTCCGCCGCCCGTTGCTCGCCGGACGGACCATGAACGACATCGACCTGGACACGCACGCGGGCGTCGTGGTCCTCACCGAGCACGGGGCCCGCAAGCTCCTGGCCACGCAGGAGAGCATCGGGCAATCGATCCGCCTGGGCGGCTCTTTTTTCGAAGTGATCGGGATCGTCCAGAGCGAGCCCTCGCAGGGCGGGTCGGTCCAGACGCCCGACAGCGAGATCGACGCCTATATCCCTCTGACGGTCGCCCGCGGCCGGTTCGGCGACCTGAACACCATCTTCGCGGCCGGCTCCCGCATCCGCGAGCAGGTGGAACTGCACCAGATCATCGTCGAGGTCGCGTCCACCGATCGCGTCGAGAACGCCGCGACCGCCATCGAGCACATGCTCAAGCGGTTCCACGATCGCGCCGACTACCGCATGAGCATCCCGTTGGCCCTGCTGCAGGAGGCGGAGGCGACCAAGCGGACGTTCAGCATCGTGCTGGGGTCGATCGCCGGGATCAGCCTGCTCGTCGGCGGCATCGGGATCATGAACATCATGCTCGCCTCGGTCACCGAACGCACGCGAGAGATCGGCATCCGCCGGGCCATCGGCGCCAAGCGAAAGCAGATCATCCGCCAGTTCCTCATGGAGACGGTCGTCCTGTCCTCGCTGGGCGGGTTCATCGGGATGCTGCTGGGATTGATGATTCCGATGCTGATCACGCATTTCGCGGGCATGCCGACGATCGTGACGCCGCTGAGCCTGCTGGTCTCGCTGGGGATCAGCATGGGCATCGGGATCATCTTCGGCCTCTACCCGGCCGCCCGCGCCGCCGCCCTCGACCCCATCGTCGCCCTGCGGCACGAGTGATCCCGTCGTGAATCCGCGAAAGCCGACGCGAGGAGCGACCGGGCAGGGAGGGACTCTTGCGAGCAGCCCTTTCAGGACCGGGCGGCCGCGGCGAGAAGTCCCCAGGGGCAAGCACGAATATCGAAATCCGAAATCCGACCCCGCGTGAGCGGGAACGTCAACAAATCCAAAGCACCAAACTCAAATGACCGAAACGCTACCGCCAACCGGACACCCGTTTTGAGCATTCGGGTTTGGATCATTCGTATTTGTTTCGGATTTCGAGTTTCGAATTTCGGATTTCCAAAGCGGGCTTCCCGCTTTGTCCTTGCTTCCCTCGCCCCCTTCCGCGATACTCGGTGAAGCGGCGACGAAGTGGTTGGCGGTTCCGGCATGTCGGATGCGGCGCCGGGGTAGCCCCTCGCTTACGCTTCAAGGTTCTGCCGAGTTCCCTTTTGTCGGCGTCCTCATGCAATCGACTTCTTGTCTAAGAAGAGCCTATCTCACCGTCCGTGTGGCTGGTGAGCCGCTTTGCACTCGTTTTGCATCGTGCGGCTTGCGCCTGGACGCCTTGGCTGGTTTCGTCGCTCGCATGAGAAAGACGGTGGACGGAGTCCACCCTAGCGCTGGCGCCCGGTCGTCGGTCCCTTCTTTCTGCCACGTCCAGCCTTCTCACGGCCTTCTGGGGCCGTTTTTCTTCGTGGCGGAGATATCGGTGTCAATTTCAGTTTTTATGAAACATACGCACGTCTTGAGGCGTCTTTCATAAGACAAGGAATCGTGCTGATGGTCGCTGTTGAATCTCCTGCGGTTCTGACGTATTCTGATGCTCCTTGGGGCTGGGCCCCAAACCCCGGCATTTTTCGCTTTCCGCCAATGGCAGAAGGAGTTTCAAGTTGGAAGTGTCAAGTGTCAAGCCGGAGAGACCGCAAGTCCGGACTTCCGACTTCACGCTCGGTCGCAGGTCGGTTGTGCGAAACGAAGCCAATTGAAGGAGTGTCAAGTGTGAAGTTTGAAGTGTCAAGTGAGGCCAGACGTGCGAAACGAAGCCAATTCGGGACGGGTGGAGCCGGGGCAAGTGTTTTAGGGGAAAGGGGTTATGGCGAGTCAGGTGTGCGGAGAGCCTTGGAAGAACGAAGCCAATTCAGAAGGAGTTTCAAGTTGGAAGTGTCAAGCGGGAGAGGTCGAAGGTCCGAGCCTTCAGACTTCAAACTTCACACTTTACACTTCACACCCGGCCGCAGGCCGATTATGCGAAACGAAGCCAATTCGTGGTGTGCGGGCGGGGGCTCTCGGCGTGGCGGGCGGAATTGGGTTCGTTTGTGCAGTGAAGGAGATGCCGTGAGGACGTCGATGGGTCTATGTGGGGTGTGCCGTGCACACCTTCTGATCGTGGGATTGGTGGTGTGCATGGCACACCCTGCGGCTCAAGGTCGTATGGGTCCTGTCGGTCTCATGGGTCCCATTCTTTCCGCGCAGGGTCCGGCGGCGATTCCCGCCTTTCCTGGCGCCGAGGGGTTTGGAGCGTTCGCCCGGGGAGGGCGGGGTGGCAGGGTGATTCATGTAACCACGCTGGCCGACAGCGGGCCGGGGAGCTTTCGCGAGGCGGTAAACGCCTCGGGGCCTCGGATCGTCGTGTTCGACGTCTCCGGCACGATCAAGCTGGCCAAGAGCCTCTATGTCGAGGAGCCCTTCATCACCATCGCAGGCCAGACCGCGCCGGGGGACGGGATCTGCCTGCGAGACGCGACCTTTGGCGTCGGGACGGACCATGTCGTGATCCGCTATCTGCGATGCCGGCTCGGCGACGAGGGGCGGGGTGGGGACGCCATCAGCATTGGAGCGGGCCGGCACATCATCCTCGACCACTGCTCGGCCAGTTGGAGCTCGGATGAGGTGCTCTCGTCGTCCACGGGCGAGCCGCGTTTGAGCGATCTGACGGTGCAGTGGTGCTTCATCACCGAGGCCTTGAACCCCAAGAACCATGGCTACGGCTCGTTGATCCGCGGCTGCCAGGGGGCCCGCTACAGCTACCATCACAATCTCTACGCGCACAATCGCGGCCGCAATCCGCGTCCCGGCAACTACGACGACCGCAACCCGCGCGAGAAAGACCCTGCGGGTCTGCTGCTGGATTTCCGCAACAACGTGATCTACAACTGGGGCGGGGGACACGCGGGGTACAACGCCGACAAGGAGAGCGTCACGCGGCTCAACTACGTGGGCAATTACCTCGTGCCGGGACTCGACTCGTCGCGCAGCGCCAAGGCCTATCAGGAGGGCTCGACGTACAATCGGGGCTGGTTCGCAGGCAACTGGTACAACCATACGCTGCCCCAGGACCCCTGGAGTCTCGTGACCTTCGACGGCTGGAACGACCGGCAGGTTTCTCTGTACAAGCAGTCTGAGCCCTTCGAAACCGGACCGATCGTGACACAGGACGCCCAGGAAGCCTTTCAGGCGGTCTTGCAGTCGGGCGGCGCGAGCCTGCCCCGTCGCGATGCGGTCGATCGGCGGATGGTCGAGGATGTCCTCAAGGGCACCGGCCGGATCATCAAGAGCCAGAACGAGGTCGGCGGCTGGCCCGAGCTGCACGGCGTGGCAGCTCCCCTCGACACCGACCGCGACGGGATGCCCGACGCCTGGGAGCGATCGCACAGTCTGAACCCAAACGACCCGGCCGACGGCCCTCAGGACCGCAACGACGACGGCTACACGAATGTCGAGGACTACCTCAACGGGCTTGTGGCTCGTGACTCGTGACGGATGTCACGACGAAGGCCGGGCTTTCGCTGACTGCGAGCGTGACTTTGCCGGCCGCGATCGTCAACAGCGTTGACTTGCCGGTCGGGTTCTGTGGGTCGAGAGTCGTCAATACGGCGGTGGCTGCGTTGGCCAGTTCCAGAGAGAAGTCCCTAACCTCCGTCGCGTTGCTCGTGGGGCACCAGACGGCGTAGACGTCCCGCGACGGGTGGTCTTCCGAGCGGAATCGATAGATCCGCACGTTGGCGTCGCCCGAAGAGATCTCGGATTCAAAGCGGGTTCCACGCAGGACGTGACGCAGGGTCGCGACGTAGAACCAGGACCGCTTGGGCTGATGCCGGTTCCCTTTGGAGGCCGTCAGGCCGGAACTGTCGTATTGGGTCGTGCTGGCCGCGTCGACGTCGCGCAGCATGTAGAGTTGGGCTCGGTCCACGCCGGCGGCCGCCAGGGCCAGGTAGGACCGCACGATCCATTGGCCCTGGACTTCTTCGGCGCTCGCCTGGCCGATGGCGGGGGCCCGCTGATTCGATTTCGGATTCGTGTCGTAGCCGAACTCCGAGACCCAGATCTCCTTGCCCGGCAGGAACCGGTCCCGCCACCGGACCACGCGCTCGAACCGTTCTCGCAGGCCGTCGGCCTCGGGGCTGATGCCGGCGGCGGGGTTGCCGCCTTGGCCGCCGGCGTCGTTGCTGTAGTGGTGCAGGTTGATCACGTCGGCGGGGAAGTCGCCTTCGCGGTGGAACTGGGCCCACAGCTTCATGGCCTTGAGGTATTCGATCTCCGGCCTGGCCAGGCCTCCCAGGACGAGCTTCATGTTCGGGTCGGCGTTCTTGACGCCTACGCCGGGCCCGAGGTTTCCCTTGTGTCCGTCGTAGTCCGCGCTGCACATCGCGGCCAGCTCGAACGGCTGGAAGTGCGAAGCCCGATCTTTCCACCATTTGTCGGGTTCGTTCCAGTTCTCGATGTACCGCACGAGGTTCAGCCCGCTTCTGACGGGTTGGCCGGGCTTGAGCTTGAGCAGGGTCTCGTCGCAGCGCGTGTTGCCATATCGAGCGGCGAACTGGAACAGATACGAAGCGTGCGCGATGTACGACCCTGGCTCGGTTGGATCTTGGCCTGCGACGGGTTTTTCGTCTCTTCGCTCCTTGTCGAAACCGACGAGGTAGGGGGCGCAGCCCTGGAGGCAGGGGGCGACTTCGACGCCGGCGTCTTTCAATTGCCGATAGAAGGCATCGAAATCCCAGCCCCAGCCCGGCCCGCTGACCCAACTGGGGCTCCAGGCCAACTGGTGGTTGGGATAGCCTGGATAGGCGGAGTCCTGGTTGCCCTCGTCCCACTGCCAGGAATGGTATTCTCGCAGGTGCCCGCAGGCGGCGATCCGCTCGATGGGGTCGTCGACGAAGCCATTGATCCCGATGAAGGACTCCATCAGGGCCTGCGTGTGCGGCCTGGCCTGGGGCAGGGGAGGCCGGGGCTCGCGAGCGGTTCCGTAGAGCAAGACCTCGCCGATCAAGGCGGAGGGGCTTTCGAGCGTCAGACGCAGATGCCGCGTCGAGACGACGGCCTTGTGCGAAGACCACCTGCGGTACTCCTTCAACTCGTCGACGAACAGGGGATTCCAGGCGTCGTCCTGGCGGGCATCGACGGTCAACCGACCGTTGCCCTCCATGTCGAAGAAGCAGACGTCGGTCAGGTCGTGGATCGAGCCGAGGTCGATAACGATCGAGAGGGGGTAGTGGAGCTTGGCGTTGATCCAGCCGTTGGAGTACGAGGTCTTGGCTGGGGAGGCGTCGCCTGCGCGGGGATCGCCTGCGAGGTCCTGTTCATCGACGAGTTCGACCGCAGGCCGCTGGCCGGAAAGGTTGATCAGCGTGTCCGGGTCCAGGGGGATGCGATCGGCTTGAGAAGTCGAAGAAGGATACGCGAGAACCGACAGCCAGCAGGCCGCCATGGCACGGAGAAAGAGATTCTGCGTCGAACGAGTCTTTGGCCTGTCGATCATACGTCCACCCTGCAATTCCACGGCATGATTGCCGGCGGCACAGTATACGACAGGGGAATGAGCGCGTCCATGCGGACAAAGCGACGCGCCCGAGGGGTGTTCTGGACCGTGGCCCCGTTCAGACGAGTTCAGCGAGAATCCGTCCGAGGACGAAGTCCAGGCGAGTCTTGACGTTGTAGCGGCCTTCCACGAGTTGCCGGCGGATGTCGAGAACCTTGTCCAGGCGAACGTCGGGTTCGTCGTCCAAGAGGGCTGTCAGGATGAATCCCTCGATCTGGGTCCAATGCGGTCGGCTCATCGTTCATTCCTCAATGCGATCGAAAGTCCCCGGCGACTCTCATCGAACGGCTGTCTCCTTCGTTTGCACCCTGGGAACAGGGGGCCACGGACATCTGCCCCATCCTGGGGTCATGCACCGCACATCCGCAGCGCCTTCTTGGTCAGCCATTGGCCCGTGCAGCTTTCGCGGGTGCACGCATACCAGATGAACACCGCACTGTCTTCGGTGAGTCTATCGAACTCGATCATGGACGCTCCGCACTCGGGACAGATCCGCTCGGTCTCTTGCGTCAGTCCGGCGGCGTTCCACGGAGAGTGCGACATCCCGAAAGCCCCCCCGGCCACACGTTCATTCGCGTTCAGCAGATTCATCTGCAACTCTCCTTTCGCGAGCCTCTCAGTCCTGCGTGCGCCCGGCAAACCCCGCGTCCATCCTGGCGTCTCAGAACCGCAGGCAAACCCCGAATCCATTCTTTTCGCGAAGTCAGATCATCGACAGTGTGTTCACCGTACGTTCAAATGAACCTGTTTGGAAAGTAGGGAAATTACCTAAAAGCCCCCTGCCAAATCCCTAATGCGCAGAGCGTTCCTTCGCTCTGAACCGGCGTTTCCATCATACTGGCCGCCGGCTGTTCCTGGCCTGTTCCCAAAGGGCCGCCGCAAGGGGCCAATTGGCCAGCTTCATGAAGCTGTCGACCCAGGCGGCGCGGTTGTTCTGGTGCTGGAGATAGTAGGCGTGCTCCCAGACGTCGCAGACCAGCAGCGGAACCACACCCCAGATGGCGAGGTCCTGATGCCGTTCGGTCTGGAGGACCAGCAGTTTGTCCGAGATGGGTTCGTAGACGAGCAGGCCCCAGCCGTTGGACATCACGGCCTTGGTGGCCGCGGCGAATTGGCTCATTCCGTTTTGCACCGAGCCGAAACTCTTGTTCATGGCCTCCGCCAGGGCGTCGGGCACTTGTTCTTGTTTGGGACTCATCGAGTGCCAGAAGAGGGTGTGCAGGACGTGGCCGCTGCCGTTGAAGGCCAGATCCCGACTGAGCGCTCGGACCTGTGCGTAGTCGTTCTTGCCCCTGGCGGCCTGCAGCCCTTCGAGGGCGGCGTTCAGGCCGTTGACGTAGGCCGCGTGGTGTCTGTCGTGGTGGATTCGCAGCGTCTTCTCGTCATAGAGCGGTTCGAGGGCGTTGTAGTCGTACGGCAGCGCGGGAAGGAGGTACTTTCCGTCGGAGTAGGCGGCGGCAAACGCGGTCTGCACGGCGGTCGCGCCCGAAGCCTTGTCTTCCAGGACGCCGGTTTCCAAAGCCACACCAAGGCCCGCCACCGGTGCCAGTTTCAGGAGGTCCCTTCGAAACAGATTCATCGTCATGATTCTTCCCCTTTTCCTGTTGGATCGATCGGCTCAGTTCTCCCCCATGGGACCCGCAAGACGCTGCGGATTCTCCCCCCGTTTCTGGGTTCATGGGAGCGCAAAGTCTGTACGGGCCACCCCGCGGTGCGGTTCGCAAGGGGATGCAAAGTTCTCGAAGCTCAGATTTCTCGATGGAAAATGATCTTCGATTTGTCACCACAGCCCGCGAAGGGCCACTATCCTAGGAAGAAGCCTACTCTGACTTCACGGTTCGCTCGGGGCGTCGCGGCGACCGCCCCGGCGGACCTTTCTATGGTCCTGTTCGTTCGGGATGGAGGTTCCTGTCTTGAAGACGACGGCTGCCGGCTATCTGTGGCTCACGCTTCTCCTGGTCCTGATGATTGCCATGCCCGCGCAAGCGGTGGATCTGGCGATCAACGAGGTGATGGCCTCCAACACCCTGACAAAGGCCGATCCGCAGGGCCAATACGACGATTGGATCGAGATCTACAACTTTGGGAGTACGCCTTTAGACGTAGGCGGCCTGTATCTGACGGATGATCTCAGCAATCCGACCCAATGGCAAGTCCCGACGGGCGATCCTGCCCTGACGACGATCGCCCCCGGCGGATACCTCCTGATCTGGGCCGATGGCGACCTGGACGGTCAGGGTCTTCACGCGAGTTTCCGACTCAGCGCCGGCGGCGAGGAGATCGGACTGTTCGACGCCGACGGCGCGACTCTGATCGACAGCATGGTCTTCCCGAAGCTGGTCGCGGACGTCTCCTATGGTCGCCAGCCGGACGGCGGGGAGGATTTGCGGTATTTTGCCCCCGCCTCGCCGGGCGCCAAGAACCAGGGGGGGTATGAGGGGTTGGTCGACGAGATCACATTCAGCCAGGGGCACGGTTTCCGCAGCGAATCTTTCACCCTCGGACTCTTGACTGAGACCCCGGAAGCGAAGATCTACTATTCCCTGGACGGCGAACTGCCCGGCCAGGTGCAGGCCAGCACCGTCCCGGTCGGAGGTCGCAATGTGCCCAGCCAGCCGCAGGCTCCGACGGTATCCGGGACGCTCTACACAGGCCCCATCCCAATCGACAAGACCACCTGCGTGCGGGCGGTGGCGATTCGGGATGGCTGGAAGCCCTCGACCGTCCGAACCCAAACCTATGTCTTCGTGCGAGACGTGATCCAGCAGTCGCCCGCCGGGCTCAAGCCCGGCGCCAACTGGCCCGATCCCAAGGCTTCGGGCGGCGGCGGTTGGGGAGGTTTTCCCGGCATGGGTGGCGGTGGACAGGTGATCGATTACGGCATGGACCCCGACGTGGTCAACGACGCTCGCTACAAGGACCTGATCGACGACGCGCTGCTTGCGATCCCCTCGATCTCGCTGGTGACCCCGCTGGCGAATCTGTTCGACGCCAGTCAAGGGATCTATGTGAATGCCTTGCAGGATGGCATCGCGTGGGAGCGTCCGGTCTCGGTGGAACTGATCCATCCGGATGGGACGGAAGGGTTCCAGATCGACGCAGGCATTCGAATTCGCGGCGGCTACGGCCGGCAGAACGACAACGCCAAGCATGCCTTCCGCCTGTTCTTCCGGGCCGAATACGGCGCGTCCAAACTGAAGTACCCCCTGTTCGACGACGAGGGCGTCGATACCTTCGACAAGGTGGACCTGCGGACCGAGAGCAACTACTCCTGGGCCTTCAAAGGCAGCACAGGCGACGACAACGGCGGCAAGAACACCCTGCTGCGCGACGTCTTCTCCCGCGATCTCCAGGGCGCGACGGGTCAACCCTACACGCGAAGCCGATACTACCATCTCTACCTCAACGGCCAGTATTGGGGGATCTATCAGACTCAGGAACGCTCCGAGGCCCGCTACGCAGCCTCTTACTTTGGGGGAAGCAGCGAGGACTACGATGTCGCCAAGGTCAACGCCGGCCCCGGGGCCCCCTACACCATCGAGGTGACCGACGGCACGCTCGACGCCTACAACCGTCTCTGGCAGGCGGCCTCGAAGGGCTTTTCCACGAACGCGGCTTACTATCAGGTGCAGGGGCTCAACCCGGACGGTACGCCAAACCCCGCGTTCGAGCGGCTCCTGGACGTCGACAACGTCATCGAATACATGATCTGCACATACTATGTGGGCGACCTCGACGCTCCGATCTCGAACTTCCTCCAGAACAACCGCCCGAACAACTTCTACGCGATCTACAATCGCACGAACCCCGACGGCTTCAAGTTCTTCCGGCACGACGCCGAGCACACGATGTTCAACGTGAACGAGGATCGGACCGGACCCTACTCCGCAGGCCAGCAGTCGCAGTACTTCAATCCGCAGTGGCTGCACCAGCAGCTCATGAGCCATCCCGAATACAAGATGCGTTTCGCGGACCACGTCTACAGGCACTTCTTCAACGACGGCGTGATGACCCCCACAGCGGTCGCCCGACTGGCGACAGCCCGCAAGGACTCGATCGATTTGGCGATCATCGCGGAGTCCGCCCGCTGGGGCGATACCAAGGTCGCCAAGCCCCGAACGAAGGACGACGACTGGCTGCCGCAGGTGCGATTCCTGCTCAACGACTATTTCCCCAAACGGACGAACATCGTCCTCAACCAGTTCAAGAACAAAGGCTGGTACCCCAGCGTCGAGCCGCCGGCCTTCAACCAGCATGGGGGAGCGGTGCAGGCGGGGTTCACTCTGATCATGACCGCGCCGGCAGGGGAGATCTACTACACGCTCGACGGCCAGGACCCCCGCCTGCCCGGCGGAGCGGTCAACGCGACGCAGGCGGTCAAGTACGCCGGACCGGTCACGCTGACGAAGTCCGCCCACGTCAAGGCGCGTGTCTTCGCAGGCGCCTGGAGCGCGCTTCGCGAGGCCACCTTCGAGATCCCCTGACGACTCAGGACTCCAGATCCCAGGACAAGCGACGGGCAGCCCTCGAGATTGAGCCGGGGCCGGCTTAGGCCAGGAGCGGGGGCGTCATGGGCGCTTGTCATGTTGAGCGAAGCGAAACATCTGGCGATCGGATGAGATTTTGTTTGACATCGGTTCGTGTACGAACTATAGTGCGTTGGTTTGCGAAGCGAACCGTGTTGGGAATCGCCATGGCTGACGTCAGAGAAATCGCAGCGCAGATCGGCAGGATCCGAGAGAAGGCCAATGCCCTGATCGAATCGGAGTTGAAGGATCGGGGAATCCAGGGGATCGTCCCGGCCCACGGACCCGTGCTGGCCTTTCTCTTGCGGCAAAAGGAACCGGTCCCGATCAAAGCTGTGGTCGAGAGCGTCGGGCGGGTCAAGTCGACGGTGACCGTCACGATCGGGACCCTCGAAAGACACGGCTATCTCCGCAAGTTCCCCAGCGACACGGATCGTCGCGTCACGTATGTGGAACTGACCCCCAAGGGGCGCAGGCTCCGGAAGGACTTTGAAGAGATTTCCGGGACGTTGCGAAGCAGGCTCTACGGCGACATGAGTCCAAAGGACCGCGAACGCCTGGTCGAACAGTTGGAAAGGATCGAGGCGAACCTGAACGCATAGTTTTTTTGTGTTAATAGTTCGTAGGCGAACTAGTTTCTGCAGAAGGCAGGCTGATGTCAGACCTGTCGAAGCAGGAAGGAACCGTAACCGCGATTTGGACAGGAGCAGAAGATGGAAAAGACAGGAACCAGCTACCGAATGGCATCGATCGGGGACATCCGCATGCTTGGGCGAGTGACGCTCAAGGACGCGCTCGCGCTGACGGGCTCGGAGATCTCCGTCAATGAACTGCCGCCAGGGGTCAGCGTGCCGTTCGTACACAGTCACAAGCGGAACGAGGAGATCTATCTGATCCTGAAAGGCAAGGGCCGGTTCTACATCGACGGCCAGGAGTTTGATGTCGAAGAAGGCAACGCCATTCGCGTTGATCCTGCCGGCGCGAGGTGCTTGAAAGCCGACGACCAGACTCCGATCCGGTACCTCTGCATTCAGACCGAGGCGAACAGCCTGGTCCAATTCACCCAGAGCGATGGGGTCATCCTGGAAGCCAAGCCGAGTTGGCTGAAGTGAGTCGATGCCTTGAGAGCGTCCGCGGGAATTTCCTTTCGTGCGGCCGGGCGGATCGGTACTCTGTCTCCAGGAAAGGAGAACCATATGGATCGCAGAACGTTCGTGAAGACGGTGCCCGCAATGGCGGTGCTGGCCGGTTCGACGTCGGGCCTGGCCCAGGAGGCCCCGAAGCCCGCCGCGGAGCTTCAGCCCATCGCGCTGCCTAAGCCTGAGAAAGACGGCGGCAAGTCCGTGCTGGCCTCTCTGTGGGAACGAAAGACGGTTCGCAACATCCGAAGCGAGAAGCTCCCGCCGCAGATGTTGTCGAATCTGCTCTGGGCCGCGTTCGGGGTCAATCGCGAGCAGGGCAATTTCGGCAAGACGGGACGGACGGCGCCCTCGGCCAGCAATTCGCAGGAGATCGATCTGTACGTGGCTCTGCCCGAAGGCGTCTACGTGTACGACGGCGCGTCGCACCGTTTGAATCCCGTCGCGGCGGGGGACTTTCGATCCAGGTCGGGTCGGGGCGCTGCGACCACCGCGCCGGTCAACATCTTCTACGTCGTGGACCTCGCACGCTATGTGCTCGAAGGCAATCCCGACCGCAGGATCAACGACCCGGAGATCCAGAAGTCGTACTACTACTGCGCGTCGGGTCTGATCGCGCAGAGCGTGTACCTGTTCGCGGCCTCGCAGGGCCTCGCGGCCTGGTTCCACAATTGCGACAAAGAGAACACCGTGAAGGAGTTCAAGCTGCGGCCCCAGCAGAAGGTGCTCTTCGCTCAAACCGTCGGATATCCGGCGTGACGCAAGAATCGAGTCCATGCCAGTGAAGGAGACAGGTCATGAGAAAGAACGTGATCCGTTCAGTGCTCGTTGTGACGATGGTTTTGGCCGTGGCGGTTCAGGCCGCGGATTGCCCGAGATTCCGAGGGCCCGCCGGCGACGGCCAGTTCTCCGAGACGGGTCTGCTCAAGCAGTGGCCGCAGGGGGGCCCCAAGCTCGCCTGGACGGCCCAGGGGCTCGGCAAAGGCTATTCTTCGGCCACCGTGGCCGGCGGCACACTCTACGTGACCGGCATGGACGACCAGAAGCAGGGCGTTCTCTTCGCGTTCAACCTGGACGGCTCGCCCAAGTGGAAGACGCCATATGGGCCGGAGCTTGAAAAGCAGGGGGCATCGGTGGCCGGCACGCGCGCCACGCCCACCGTTGACGGCGACCGTGTGTACCTCCTGACCGGTTTCGCCAGGTTGGTTGCCTTCGACGCGGCCAAAGGCCAGGTGCTCAAGACGGTCGATCTGGTGGAGCGGTTCAAGCCCAAGCAGGCTCAATTCGGTTTTGCCGACTCGGTGCTCGTCGATGGGAACAGGCTGATCTGCTCGCCCGGCGGGCCCAATGCCTCGGTCGTGGCGCTGGACAAGAACAGCAGCGAAACCCTCTGGCAGACCAAGGGTCTCAGCCAGACGACAGGCTACTGCTCGGCCCGAATCGTCGAGCAGGGCGGTCGGCGACTGGTCCTGACCATGCTGGGAGCCGGCGTCGTCGCGATCGACGCCGGAACAGGCGAGGTCGTCTGGCAGCGCGAATACCCCCACCGAGCCAGCGTTCAGCCCAATCCGCCGCTCTATGCCGATGGGATGGTCTTCGTCTCCTCGGGCATGGGCACAGGCAGCGCGATGCTGTCTATGGTCGAAACGAACCCAACCGCCTCGCCGGTCTGGGCGGAGAAGGCCCTCGATTGCCAGATGCAGGGCACCGTCCTGATCGACGGCTGCATCTACGGCACCGCCCAGAGCGCCAACAAAGGGCTCGTCTGCCTGGACTGGAAGACAGGCAAGGTGCTGTGGAACGCCCCCGAGGTCAAGCAGGGCGCCGTAACTGCCGCAGACGGCATGCTTTACGTCTACGGCGTGGACGGCACGGTTCGCCTGGTCAAGCCCAGTCCCGCGTCGTATGAGCCGGCAGGCCAGTTCACCGTATCAGCCGGCACCGACGAGCACTGGGCCCACCCGACGATCGCCAACGGCCGGCTCTACATCCGCCACGGCGACGCTCTGGTCGCATACGACCTCAAGTCCTGATCGAGCGTTGTGAGTTTGGCCGCGAGCCTGTATGATGGAGCCTTCGGACGCAGTCTGTGGTACGGCCGAACCTGGACGGTTCGTCCAGGGTAGAACCATAGGCTGTGACGTCAGGACGCGGATTCGCCCACGGGACCGGGCGTGCAGCGATTGAACGTATCACGAAGCAGGACAATAGGTTATGACGACAGACCGGCCCGGCGGGCAGGAGTTGATTCTCTTCTGCAATTGTGTCCACTACGACGTGATCCCGCAAAGCGTGAGGGAGCAGGTCCTGAACTCCCTTTCAGGCGCCGGCGCGGAGGTTGAAGCGGTCGCGGACCTGTGCGGCCTGGCAGCGGGTCGCGACCCCCGCCTGCAAGTCTGGGCTCAAAACCCGTCGCTGACGATCGTCGCCTGCTACCCGCGGACCATTCGCTGGCTCTTCCACGCCGCCGGGGTGTCGCTCGCTGTGGACCGCACGCGGTTTTTCAACATGAGAACGCAGTCCGTCCAGGAGATTCTCGACGGCCTGTCGATCGGTGATGACCAGTCCGGACCTCCCGCCTCCAATCATCAATCATCAACAGCAAATAGTAAATCCGATTGGGTTCCCTGGTTTCCGGTCATCGATTACGACCGGTGCGTCAACTGCAAACAGTGCATGAACTTCTGTTTGTTCGGCACCTACGGTCTCTCGGACGAGGGGCGGGTCCAGGTGGTCAAGCCCTCCGGCTGCAAGACCAACTGTCCCGCCTGCGCGCGGATGTGTCCCAGGCAGGCGATCATCTTCCCGAAGTACGCGGATTCACCGATCAATGGCGATGTGGGGCCCGCCCCGGCCGGCCCGGCGCCGCAAGCGACTGGGAGCGACGTGTACGAGCGAATCCGCAACCGTTCGGTCAAGCGGTTCTCGACCCAGGCGGATCCGAACCGCTCGTGCCCGACGCTGGACAGTCTCAAACGCGAACTGAACATTCCCGACGAGGTTCTGGCCTCGCTTTCCCCGACTGAGATGCAGCGGGTCCTCGCGAAATCCAAGGCCGATCCACAGGAGAAGGGCGACAAACCCCATGAGTAAGTCTTTGCGACCCGCGGTCGTCCTCGTCGCAGACAGGACCCTGAGCGCCAGCTACCGCATCCTTTTCGAAGGCATGTTCGCCACGATGCAGACGACGCAATTGCCCGAGCTGTTCATGCGTCGGTTCATGGCGCCGCCGGTATCCACGGATGAGAACGGACGGGCCAAGACCGTCCCGCTGGGTCTGCGTCGCGTCGAGTCGGCTTTGCTCAAGTACACGTCTCTGACCCCCGACGAGGTGGTCTGCACGACGCCGGAGCGAGTGGCCGATCTGATGGGACCCTGGGTCAAGGTGGTGGGTTTCAGCTCCAGCGACCCGCTGGGCAAGGGCATGAGCAACACGACCACCGCCAACTTCTGCAAAGGCGAGCTCTACACGCAGTATTGGACGCGAAAGACCCTGGAGCAACTCGGGGCCTTCAAACGCAAGTACGGATTCAAGATCGTCGTCGGCGGCGCGGGCGCCTGGCAATGGCTGGCGCACCCCGACCGCAGGCCCGACGTCGAGATCGACTTGGTCTATCAGGGGTATTTCGAATCGCTGGGACCGGAGGTGTTTGCGGATCTGCTGGCCGGTCGGTCTCGCGCCGACTGCATCGCACGCTCCGACATCGGGGCCTCGCGAATCCAGCCCATCCGGTCGCCCTCGCTGCTGGGGATCATCGAGCTGTCGCGCGGCTGCGGCCGGGGCTGCAAGTTCTGCGCCATGGCCCGCCAGGGGATGGCCCATCTGGACGAGGACACGATCCTGGCGGATCTCCAGACCAACGTCGCAGGCGGCCTGAAGGCGGTCGTCAGCGGCAGCGAGGACTTCTTCCGCTACGGCGCCAAAGGGCTCAAGCCCGACTTCGAGAAGCTTCGCAGCCTGCTGGTTCGCATGCGGGAAATCAAAGGCCTTTCCTTCATGCAGATTGACCACGCGAACATCACCTCGGTCTTGCAGCTCGACGACGAGCAGCTCAAGGAGATCAAGCGGCTCCTGACCTGGGAGCAGAGGAGCGACTATCTCTGGGTGAACATGGGCGCCGAGAGCGCCAATGGACACTTGGTTGCGGCCAACAGTCCTGGTAAAATAGCGCCGTTCGATCCCGAGGATTGGGGCCGGATGATTCGCGACGCCGCGGACCGGATGAACCGGTGCGGGTTCTTCCCGGTGATGAGCCTGGTGCTGGGTCTGCCGGGCGAAACGCCCGCCGACGTCGCGGCGACCCTGGAGTTGGTGAAGGACCTTCGAAAGAAACGGGCCGTGGTGTTCCCGGTGTTCTACGAGCCCATGACGGCCGACGAGATCGCGGCCGACCGGCGGTTCAGTCTGGCGACGATGACGCCGGAGCATTTGGAGCTGTACCGAATGTGCTACGAGATCAACTTCAAGATGGTCCCGCGGCTGTTCTGGGACAACCAGCGTGCCGGCGGCGTCCCGTGGATCAAGCGGGCGGTCATGCAGACGATGGGCAAAGGAGAGGTCCTGACCTGGCGGCGGGCGTTCGACCGCTTGGCGCGAAAGTTCGAAGTGAAAAATAGATCCGAAATCCGAAATCCGAAATTCGAAACAAACTCAAGTGGCCAAAACCCAAGTGACAGAAACGCTGTCGCATCGTCGGAGGTTCCGTTTTGAGCTTTGAATTCCGGTCATTCGTGCTTGTTTCGGATTTACGTTCCCGCTTTGGCGGGGTCGATATTCGGATTTCGAATTTGTGAGCTCCGGATGTGGAGCTTTGGGTTTTGAAAAGGGAGATGTTGATGTATGCGTGACGACCGTGTGACGGCGACGAAGCCTCAACGGCAGCCTCAGGACAACGTTCCGCAGAGCAGACACGCTCGCGAGAAGTTGCTGGAGGCGATTCGCGCATACGTGGCGAGGGAGAAGCCGGTGCCGCCTCTGGGCATCGAGGAATTGCGGGTCCACACCGACGCGGTGCTCAAAGAAGCCGGCATGGAGTCCAAGTACTCCGATTTCGCGGCGGTCCTGGTCAACAACGAGGCCTGGCGGGAAACCGTCGCGGCCATCCCTTACGACAAACGCCTGCTTCTGCTGCCCAAGTGCCTCCGGGACGCCAAGGATTGTCCCGCGAGTTTCGACGACATCGGCCTGCTGTGCCAGCACTGCGGTCGGTGCGTGATCGACGACCTCAAGAGCCAGGCGGAGCAGCTTGGATACGCGGTCCTGGTCGCGGAGGGTTCGCCGGTGGTGATGTCGCTCATCGAGGCCGGTCGGATCGAGGCGGTGGTCGGGGCGAGCTGCCTGTCCGTCCTGGAGCGGGTGTTCCCCTACATGGAGGCCGGCGCGGTACCAGGCGTCGCGATTCCTTTGTTGCGTGATGGTTGCACCAACACGAGCGTCGATCTCGAATGGCTCTGGGAGGCGATCTACCAGACGACCGAGGACCAGACGCAGCGGTTCAATCTCGACACGCTGCATCAGCGGGTGAACGAGTGGTTCTCACGCGAGGCCCTGGCCGAAGCGATCGCGCCGCACGCCGGCCCGACGGAACAGGTGGCCCTGGACTGGATGGCCAAGGCCGGCAAGCGATGGCGTCCGTTCCTGGCGGTCTGCGCCTACAGCGCCCTGTCGGGCGACCATGCGTTGGCGCGCGAGGCGGACCTTCGCAAGGTGGCGATTGCGGTCGAGTGTTTCCACAAGGCCTCGCTGATCCACGACGACATCGAGGACGGCGACGCTGAACGCTACGGCGAGCGGACGCTGCACGCCGAGCACGGAGTGCCCATCGCGCTGAACGTGGGCGATCTGCTGCTGGGCGAAGGGTACAGGCTCCTGGCGGAGGTGAATGCCTCCGATTCGCAAAGGGTCCGACTGCTCCGCGCCGCGGCGCAAGGCCATCGAAATCTGTGTCTGGGGCAGGGCAGCGAACTGGCCTGGATGCGGTCGCCCAAGTCGCTGTCGGTCGCGGAGGTCATCGACATTTTCCGAATGAAGACCGCGCCGGCCTTCGAGGTCGCTCTGAGTCTGGGCGCCATCCTGGCCGACTGCGACCAGCAGGTCCACACGGCCTTGGCGAAGTACAGCGAGTCGCTGGGCATCGCCTACCAGATCCGCGACGACCTCGACGACCTCCGCTCGCTCGCGAGGGAAGAACTCTTCAACGGCAAGCGGCCCTCGATCCTCCCGGCTCTGTCTCAAGAGGACCCCAAGACGGAAGTCGAATCCGCCGCCTGGCGTCTCATGGAGGCCTACAAATCGCAGGCGATCGGCAGTCTCATCGCGCTCAAGAACGCCAATCTCAAGGGCCTGCTTCGGCGCGTGATCGCCAGGATGTTCAACGATTTCGAGATCATGGGCTGCTGCGACGACCCCCAGGCTCGGCGTGCGGCGGGCCGTGAATGAGGCGGGGGACGTGACAAGCCAGGGACGCGATCGAGCGGTGCACGCGGGCGCAGGCGATGAACAGCCCTGGCCGTGGTCGAAGCTGCCATTTGCGCTACGCGGGCTGCGACGCAGGAACTATCGGCTGTTCTTCGGCGGCCAGTTCATCTCCCTGATCGGCACCTGGATGCAGGCGGTGGCTCAATCCTGGCTCGTCTATCGATTGACGAACTCAGCGGCGATGCTGGGGTTCGTCGGGTTCGCCGGCCAGATCCCGGTCTTCCTGCTGGCCTCGGTCGGCGGCTCGACGGCCGACCGCTACAATCGCCATCGCATCCTGCTGGCCACGCAGACGACCGCCATGCTCCTGGCCTTCATCCTGGCGGCGTTGACTCTCACCGGTCGCGTGCAGGTCTGGCACATCTTCATCCTGGCCTCCTCACTCGGTTTGGTCAACGCCTTCGACGTCCCCACCCGCCAGGCGTTTGCGGTGGATATGGTCGGGCGGAACGACCTGATCAACGCCATCGCGCTGAACTCGTCGATGATCAACGGCGCCCGCATGGTGGGTCCTGCGATCGCAGGTCTTCTGGTCGCCAGTGTGGGCGAGGGCTGGTGCTTTCTGCTCAACGCGATCAGCTACCTGGCGGTGATTGCAGGACTGCTGATGATGACTGTGGATGCGCAGGTCTGCGTGCCTCTGCCTGGTTCTGCGCTGGCAAGCATTCTCGAAGGTTTCCGCTACGTCCGGCACAATCGGCCGATTCGTACGCTTTTGCTTCTGCTGGGACTCGTCAGTCTGATGGGCATGCCGTACGCGGTGCTCATGCCGATCTTCGCCGACCAGATCCTGCACGGCGGCCCGAAAGGGCTCGGCCTTCTGATGGGCGCATCGGGTTTCGGGGCCTTGATCGGCGCTGTGACGCTGGCGACGAAGAAGGGCATCCGCGGCCTGGGGCGGTGGATCGCGTTCTCCGCCGCGGGGTTCGGCCTGGGCCTGATCCTGTTCTCGCAATCCCGGTCCTTTCCATTCTCGATGATGCTGCTGGCGCCGGTCGGATTCTCGATGATGATCGAGATGGCCGCGTCGAACACGCTGATTCAATCGCTGGTCCGCGACGAGTTTCGTGGCCGCGTGATGGCGTTGTATGCGATGATGTTCATGGGCATGGCTCCGTTCGGTTCGCTGCTGGCCGGCGCGCTGGCCCATCGGATCGGCGCACCGTCGACCGTCATGCTGGGCGGCGCGGTGTGCATCGCGGGGGCTGCGGTGTTTCGATGGCATCTGCCGGCTCTGCGACTGGAGGCACGGGAGATGATCGTGGCTCTTCAGGTCGCCGCGGGCGATCCGGCGGAGGAAAGCACGGGACAGGCGAGCGTCGTCGCGCCGCGGGAGCCCCAGGAATAGGAGAACGCCGTGACCATCAGGCTGGACATGTGCAAGGCCGTGACGAACGCCCGTGAGGCTCTGGGCGATTCCGCAGAGGCGGTGAAGGGCTTTTTCCGGCGGCAGCTTGCTCCAGATGGCGGCTTCCGGGGCCGGGATGGACGCAGCGATCTCTATTACACGGTCTTCGGGCTCGAAGCGTCCCTGATGCTGGGCGTCGACCTGCCTCGCGAACAGGTCGTTGCGTACCTCGGTAGTTTCGGCCAGGGCGAATCGCTCGATCTCGTGCATCTGGCGGCCCTGATCCGCTGCCAGGCGAACATGGCCAGTCTGCGGGACCCCGAGGCTCTGGCGCAGCGTCTCACGACGTACAGATCGCGAGACGGCGGTTTCAACATGATTCCCCGAGAGGCACAAGGCAGCGCGTACGGCGGGTTTCTCGCGTTGGGCGCGTGGCAGGATCTGGGCATCGATTCTCCCGACGTCGAGGCGGTGGCGCAATCCATCGCTTCATTGCAGAGATCGGGGGGCGGCTATGCCAATGAAGCTTCGATGACCGCAGGCGCGACCCCCGCCACGGCGGCTGCGATCTGCACGCTTCACTACTTGAAGCGGCCGATCCCCGAGTCGGCGATTCAGTGGCTTCTGGCCCGTGTCCATCCGCTCGGGGGCTTCACCGCGATTCCGTTCGGCGGGGACGCCGGCATGCCCGATCTGCTTTCCACCGCGACCGCCTTGCACGCCCTCGCTCGGATCGGCGTGCGGCTGGACGACACGAAGGACAAGCATCTCGATTATCTGGACAGTCTCTGGAACACGGAAGGAGGCTTTCGAGGCCACTGGGGCGACGACGTTGTGGACTGCGAGTACACGTATTATGGCCTGCTGGCCCTGGGGACTCTGACGCCATGAGCGACAAGGCCCTTGAAGAGACGATCGCCGCATTGCGGGACAGGCTGCTCGCCGCCCGGGGGTCGCATGGGCACTGGGAAGGCCGGCTGTCGAGCAGCGCGCTGTCGACGGCCACGGCGGTCTTTGCCTTGGCTGTGGCGGATCGGACTCGATACCGCACGCTCGTCGATCGAGGGCTGCTGTGGCTCTGCGAGAACCAGAACGCCGACGGCGGCTGGGGCGACACCGTGGACAGTCCAAGCAATCTGAGCACGACGATGCTCTGCTACTCCGCGCTGGCGATTCCTGATGGCCCCTCCGCGTGCTCGCCATGCGTCGAGAAGACCGAGTCGTGGCTGTTGAACAAGGTCGGCTCTCTGAATCCCGAATCGCTCGCGGCTGCTGTGGAAGTGCAGTACGGCAAGGACCGCACGTTCTCGGTGCCCATCCTTACAATGTGTGCCTTGGCTGGACGATTGGGCAAGGGCCGCAATGCGTGGAGACGGGTTCGGCCCTTGCCCTTCGAGCTGGCGGTCCTGCCACGGCGGTTGTTCAAATGGCTGCGCCTGCCGGTAGTGAGCTACGCGCTGCCTGCGCTGATCGCGATGGGGCAGGTCCGCCATACGCATCGCAGGCCGGTCAATCCGCTCGTTTGGGCGATTCGCTATGTCTCACGACCGAAGGCCCTGCGGGTGCTTTCGACTCTTCAGCCCGACAATGGCGGTTTTCTCGAAGCCGCGCCGCTGACGTCCTTCGTGGTGATGAGCCTTGCCGCTTGCGGATATCGCGAACATCCGGTCGTCGCCAAGGGCGTCGATTTTCTCGTGAACTCGATCCGCGAAGACGGAAGCTGGCCCATCGACACCAACCTTGCCACCTGGGGCACGACGCTGTCGATCAGCGCCCTGGCGAGCGCGGGCTTGGAGGAATCCCTGTCGTCCGCCGAGCGGCAACGACTCACAGCTTGGCTGCTGTCGTGCCAGCATCGCCGGATCCACCCCTATACGCAAGCTGCGCCTGGCGGCTGGGCCTGGACGGACCTGCCCGGCGCGGTCCCCGACGCGGACGACACCGCCGGGACGCTCGTCGCTCTGCACGAGTTGTCGCAGGCAGATCCCATGAGTCCCATAGGTCCCATCGGTCTTGTCTCCGTCGTTTCGAACGGCATCGAATGGCTCCTCGGCCTGCAGAACTCCGACGGTGGAATTCCAACTTTCTGTCGGGGTTGGACGAAACTGCCGTTCGACAAGAGCGCCGCGGACATCACCGCCCACGCAGTCGCGGCGATGGGGCTCTGGCTTCCTTCGCTGGCGGAACCGCTCAAGAGCCGGACGGAGAAGGCCCTGCGCAGGGCCCTCGCCTATCTGGAAGGGGCCCAGCGGCCCGACGGCTCCTGGGTTCCATTGTGGTTCGGGAACCAGGCTGTTGCGAATCGGGAGAATCCGACGTATGGGACGAGTCGGGCGATCAGGCATCTGGCGAGATGCGCGTCTGAGATCGGACCTATGGGACCCATAGGATCTATGTGCGATCGCGGCGTTCGGTGGCTGCTGTCGGCGCAGAACGCCGACGGCGGATGGGGCGGAGCCGCCTCCGTTGCTTCTTCGATCGAAGAGACCGCACTGGCGGTCGAGGCTCTGGCTACAGCCGGCGGCGATCCTTCGACCGCCCGAGCCGTCCGACGGGGGGCCGACTGGCTCATCGCCCACACTCATCACGGAACGTACCTGCCTCCATCGCCCATTGGCCTGTACTTCGCCAGTCTCTGGTACTCCGAAGAGCTGTATCCGATAGTCTTCGCCCTGGCGGCCTTGTCCAGGGCCTCCCGAATGCCCGCCTGCGTGTGCGGCTAGATTTCGCGGGGGCATCATGAGCCTTTGTCATGCTGAGCGCAGCGAGGCATCCGGCCTTCGGATGCAACGAACGTACGCCCGCATTCTGTGCCCAGATCCTTCGCTGCGCTCAGGATGACACAGTGGGTGCCCCCACGCCCCGTGAAATCTAGTCGCACGCCCACATGCTGCCGCTGAGGAATCCGGCGAACCTTCCGATCTGTTGACCGTATAGTTGTTAGTAGCAACTAATTCGGGCGTCAGGCAGAGGTGTTATGAGCAGGCAGCTTTTCGAGTTGATTCTCGCGGTCCGGCGCAAGTGCCAGGGCAACGAGGAACGGATCCAACGGGAACTGGGTCTGTCCCCGGCCGAGTTCAACGCCCTGATCGTCATGGCCGAAGGCGGGGAGATCACAGGCTGCGAGTTCGCCGAGCGGATGGCGCTGTCGCTTTCGCGGGCCAGTCGGGTGCTGAGCAAGCTGGTGGCCGACGGATATCTGAGGACACGTTCAAGTCCGCAGGATCGCCGGACGATCCTGGCCTCGCTCACGCCCAAAGGCAAAAGGACCAGGCAGCGGATGTTCGAGCACATGGAGGTCTGTGAGAGCCGGATCTGTCGCGGCCTGGATCGAGAGAAGCTGATGCAGGTGCGTAACGCCCTGGAACTGCTGGAGACAGCTTTGTGAACGCTGACATCCTGATAAATGAGAACCGGACTTCTGCAAAATGCACAGAATACGGAGAATCGACTATGCAGCGAGTGATGCTCATTCAGTTGGCTGTGGGTTTGGTGATCGGCGGCGGTATCGGAGCGGCGATGGGCTACTTCGGAAAGTGCACCACAGGAGCCTGTCCTCTCACCGCCAATCCCTTGCGAGGGGGCTTGATCGGAGCGGTTATCGGGGGGCTTCTGGCCTTCTCCATGGTTTCGCCCCGCGTGACCGCGCAGATGAATGAGAAGGGAGAGCTCCAGATCCGCTCGTCCGAAGACTTCGAGGCGAGGGTCCTGGGAGCGAAGCAGCCTGTCCTCGTGGATTTCTACTCGAGCACATGTGGGCCGTGCCGAATGCTGGCGCCGACCATCGAGAATCTGGCCGAGCAGTATGAGGGCCGTGCGGCAGTGTACAAGGTGAACGTGGAAACCCTGCCGGAGGTGGCGCGTCGGTATGGGATTCAAGGCGTGCCTTCGGTGCTGTTCTTTCAGGACGGCAAAGAAGTCAATCGTCTGGTCGGTCTGCGTCCGCAGGACGCGTATTCCGTCGTGCTCGATCGGCTGCTGAACTCGGTCTAGCAGCGTGAGGTTCGCTACGCCGAGGCCAGGGCCTCGACTTCCTCGATGGTCCTGGGAATGTGCGGGCCGAGGAGACGGTTTCCGTCCTTAGTGATCAAGATGCAGTCTTCGATCCGCACCCCGTTGGAATGTCGCCAGGCTTCGAGCCGGTCGTAGTCGATGAACGCTTCGCAGGCGCGTTCGGCTCTCCAGCGGTCGATCAGGTGGGGGATGAAGTAGATGCCCGGCTCGACCGTGACGGCGTAGCCCGGCTCGACCGCCTTGGCCAGTCGCAGCGACCGCCACCCGAAGGCGGGATTGCGTTGGATCGTGTCGGTGTAGCCCACGTAGTCTTCGCCCAGGGCGTCCATATCGTGCACGTCCAGGCCGATCATGTGACCGAGGCCGCAGGGGAAGAACAGCGTGTGCGCGCCGGCCGCCACCGCCTCCTGCGGGTCCCCCTTCGCGACGCCCAGTTCCTTGAGACCTTCCATCAGCGTCACCGCCGCGAGCCGATGGACCTCGCGCCACTCGACGCCCGGCTTGGCCGCAGCGATAGCCCGTTCCTGAGCGGTCTGCACGATGGCGTAGATCTCCCTCTGTCTTGCGGAGAATCGGCCCGAGACGGGGATCGTTCGCGTGATGTCGCCTGCGTAGTGCAGAGGCGACTCGGCGCCCGAGTCGTGGACGACGATGTCGCCTGCCTTCAGGGTGTTCTCGTAGCACGGATTGTGCAGGATTTCGCCGTGCCTGGAGAAGATGGTGGGGAAGGACGGTCGCACGCCGTGAGACATGGCGACCGCGTCGATCGCGGCGGCGATTTCCCGCTCGACGGCGCCGGGGCGGGTCAGTCGCATGGCCGTGGTGTGCATTTCGTGACAGATCGCCAGGGCCGCCTCGATCTGCTCGATCTCCTCGGACGACTTGACAGACCTCTGCTGGACGACCGCGCGGATGAGAGGCTCGGAGATGTACTTGTGCAGAACGCCCGGCGCGATGCCGAGCCAACGCCAGATCTTGAGCACGTTCTCCGGCCGGTCCTGGGGCAGCAGGTGCACGGTTCGGTCCTGTCGAACCGCCTGACTGAGGATTTCCTCCAACTTCTCGGGCTGCGCGGTGCGTGTGACGCCGACCTGTGAGCAACGGACTTGCAGCAGGGGCAAAGGCCCCGTCCACACGATCTCCTCGACGGTCGGATCGCGGCCGAAAACGCATTCGGTCCCCTCGTCCACGTCGATGACCGCGGCCAGGCCCGGCAGGTCGAGCCCGAAGAAGTACAGGAACGTGCTGTCCTGGCGGAACGGGTACGCGTTGCCTGCGAAATTCATCGGCGACTCGTCGTTGCCCGGCAGCAGGATCAAGCCGGACTGAATCTGGGCCCTGAGTCGATTTCTTCTCTCGATGTAGATGTCTGATGTAAACATGGTTTCTACCTTGCTGCCGCGAGGGACTATGACGCTTGGGGAATCTGCTTGGTGCTGGGTCTGCTCACCAGGCTGCCGATGACCAGGGCCGCAACCGAGATCGTGATGGCCGGCAACACGGCGTCGTATCCGGCCGTCCATTCGGGCAGGAGTTTTCTCGCCTGCAATTCCGACCAGGCCAGGGCTGTGACCGTTCCGCTGACGATGGAGCAAATGGCGCCGACTCCGGTCGCGCGTTTCCAGAACAGGGCGGCGACGAGACAGGGCGTGATCGCCACGCCGTAGATCGTGTAGGCATACAGGGCTTTCTCGAAGATCGTGGTCGATTTCGCGAACGCCAGGGACACCAGATAGGCAACGACTCCGAAGGCCAGCACCAGCAGGCGGCTGAGGAACACGATGCGTTTCTCGGACGCCTTCGGATTGATGTGTTTCAGGTAGACGTCGCGAATCACGCTGGTCGAGGGGATCAACAGGAAGGAATCCGCGGTCGAGATGATGATCCCCACGATGGTGATCAGGAAGAACAGCCCGACGACGGTGGGCATGAGGTTCTTGGCGGCATAGATGAGAACGTACTTGCCGAAGACTGCGTCGGGAATCAGGCTGGACGCCACCCACGCCTCCAGGATGATCAGGCTCTCGATCACGAGGACCGCGAAGATCATGAACGTGACCGCGCTCTTGGCGCCCTTGGCGCTCTTGCTGGCGAAGAACCGCTGGTACTGGTTGGCGTCGCCCATGATCAGCAGAAAGACCGGCAGGATGAAGTTGACGATCTCCGCCTTGCTGAAGACGCCCCAGGCTTTCATGTGCTCGGGCTTGCCCATCTCTGCGAAGCGGTCGGCGATTCCCTGCCATCCGCCGGCCTGGCCCCAGAGGATGGGGAAGGCGACGATCAGCGATCCGGTGATGATCAGGCCGGTGACGACGTCCGTGTAGGCCAGGCTCATGAGCCCGGCCAGGATCGTGTAGGTGATGATGAACGCGGCGGCGATCACGGTCGCCCAGGGCAGGGGCAGGAAGGATTCGCCCGCTTCGTTGGTCAGGATCACGTGCAGCACGGCCCCGCCTGCGTTGAACTGATAGCTCACGATGACCATGTAGGCGATCACGAGCGACACCACCGCCAGCAACCTGGCGGTCGTGCCGTAGCGGGAGCCGATGATCTCCGGGACGGAATAGACCTCATAACTGCGGGCGCGCGGCGCGACCCGGGTCAGCAGGATCATGCCGATGACGCTGCCGATCGGGATGATGATGGCCGCCAGGCCGCTTTCGTAGGTCTTGCCTGCGTTGCCGACGATCGAGCCGGTTCCGATCCAGGCCGCCAGCATCGTGCAGACGAGCACCCACGGCGACAGCGACCTGCCGGCGACCGAGAAATCGGCCTGAGTCTTGACCTGTCGAGACTTGTAGATGCCGACGCCTGTCAGCGCGAGGAGGTACGCGAGAATCGCCAGTAGATAGACCATGGACTCACTCGATGAACTGCCCGACGAAATACTTCGGCGTCAGGGGCTCGCCTGTGGCGCGAGCGATCATCTCGTCCCACCGATACCGGGCGCCGGGGCCGAACACATTACCGCGCAGGTACTGTCCCACGCGCTGGTCGCCAACATAGCTCAGCCCCTCGTCCGATTCAAGCTTCAAAACCCTGCGGACGATGTGATTGTGCAATTGGGAGGCGAGGAGCTCGCCCAGCATGTAGTTGTGGTAGTAGCAGGGGGCCGAGACGAAATGGAGCTTCGAGGCCCAGCCGGCGTCGAGCGGGCCCGGCGGGCGCTTGAGCAACTGATACTCTTCGACCATGTCCCACCAGAGGGTGTTGAGGTCCTGGTCGGGGTCGGCGTACAGGGCCTTCTCGAAGTGCCACATCACCATCGCCCAGCGGGCGAACAGCACCTGCTGGAAGCGGAGGTAGCGGTCGCTGACGGTGCGGATCTTCGCGGTTTCCTCGTCCGAGAGGTCGAGCATCTTCTGCATCCAGTCGGCGTTGCGGCTGAGCCTTCCGAAGAACATGGCGATGGCCTCGGTCGTGAACGGATGGGCCGGCTCGCGGAGCAGCCAGGGCTCGCTCATGTCCTTGTACCGGTCGTACACCGCGTGTCCCAGCTCGTGGAGGATCGTCTCCATCCATCGCTCGGTGTCCTGGAGATTGGCCAGGATGCGGACGTCGCCGCTGCGGTCCACGTCGTGACTGAAGGCGTGCGGGTACTTGCCCTCGCGGTCGTACAGGTCGCTTCTGGCCAGGATGTCGTCGATGGGCAGGCCGACGCCGGCGTAATACGTGCGGGACAGGGCCTCGATGTCCCGGCCCTTGTAGTACTGGTCCAGGTTCAGCTCGTAGACCAGAGGCGTCCTCTGAAAGAAGGGGTCGTGATAGTGCCAGGGCATCAGCTCCTGGGGCGAGACGCCATAGCCGGCGGCCAGAATCCCGTCGAGCTCCTGCTTGAGGCGCGTGAACGGTTCGCGGGTCAGGCGGTCCAGCTCGTCGAAGATGCGATCGAGCTCGTTGACGTCCTGTTCGCCGGTGACGACCATCATCGTGTGATAGTTGTCGAATCCGACCTGTCTGGCGGCCTGGTTGCGGAGACGGACCAGGGTGAGGAGATCCTCGATGATGACGTCGCCGACCTGCTTGCTGGCACGCCAGGCGGCCTCTCTCTTGGCGACGTCCGTTTCGGTCGTCATGATCGTGTAGACGTCGCTGATGGTGATCTTGCGGCCGTCCACCGTGCCGCGGTAGTTGTTGTACGTCTCCTGGACCTTGGTGTCGAGCGCGACAATCTGCTCCAGCAGGGCGGGTTTGACCCGGTTCTGAAGGTAGTTCAGATAGAGCTTCTCGATTTCGCGGGCCAGACGCGGATCGCGGACCTTCTTCGATTCACGAAGCCCTTTGATCCGGTCGAAATCGTTGAGGTTGCTGAAGACCTGCCGGGCCTGGAGTTGCAGTTGCCTGAGTTCCTCGAACTTCTCCGGCCTGCCTGTGGTGGTCGCCTCCCAGTACACCCGATTGGCCTGCGTGGTCAGCGGCTCGACCTTGTCCACATGAACCTGAACGACCTGTGCGGCCTCCTTCTGCTGCGGATTCACCGCGCAGCCCAGACAGGAAACGAACAGCAATGCGGCAACTCCCAAAGGCAAGAGCCTCGTCATGCGGCACCTCACGGACAATCTTGGCAAAGCGATGTCAACAGCGAGCCATTATAGTGGACCGTGACGGCCTTTGAAAGGCCCATCTCATTCGTGCGATAGCTGGGGTGTGCCCAGGCTTGCCGGCGGATAGAAGATACCCAGGCAAACGGGAGAGGTTCGTATCCCGGAGGGTCGAACGCATGTCCGAAGCGGGCCTGCCTGGGAAGTTGTCCGCTTTAGGGCCTCCGGCCTGCTACGCGAGCAAAACGCTCGCTTGAGGGCGTGCGCAGCACCCCGGTTGCTGGTGGCTCCAAAGCGGAAGACTCCCGACGCGCCGCGGCGGATTTCGGATCAGTCCGTCCTTCCCCAAACAGCAGTTTCCTCGTCTGGTTGGTCATACACGAGCTGCCGGGTGGACTCCACCTCACTCCTGAAGTATGGGTTGCGGATCGATTCTTCCGTCATGAGGTCTACCGGCCGACCGAAGAGCCGCTCCAGATCGTCCGCAAACCCGAGATATCGGTCGGCATACTCGCCGGTCGGCTCGCGATTCGCGAAGCTGACCAGGAAGTCGAGATCGCTGCGATGGGCGTCAAAACGATCCGTTACAGCCGACCCGAACAGGTAAAGCCGCTCCACGCCGTAGCGATGGCACAACTCTGCCAACGCCATCCGCTTGCTTTCGACAATCGCGACCATGACATCAGGAGTCTAACCGTCATCGACGTGACTGTCAATTTGCGAAACGCGCACGACTTACGAACATGCCAGATGTCGTCAGCCGTTGATGGGCCGTAATCAGCCTTGCTTGCCTGGCTAGACACGCGTCAGAATCCCTGCTGCTCGGTGCGCTCGATGATCTCGTTTTGCAGGGCTTCGCCGAGGTCGACGAAGTAGTCGCTGTAGCCGGCGACTCGGACGATCAGGTTCTGGTATTCCTCGGGCCGGGCCTTGGCCTTTCGCAGCGTCTCGGCGTCCACCACGTTGAACTGGATGTGATGGCCGTCCAGGCGGAAGTAGGACCGAATCAGTTGCGTCAGGCTGTCGAGACCTTCGTCGCCTTCGAGCAGGGCGGGCGTGAACTTCATGTTCAGCAGCGTACCGCCGGTCCGGCCGTGGTCCATCTTGGCCGCGGACTTGAGCACCGCGGTCGGACCCTGGCGATCCACGCCCTGGACGGGGGAGATGCCCTCGGACAGAGGCAGGCCCGCCTTGCGGCCGTCGGGCGTCGCGCCCATGACGGACCCGAAGTACACGTGCACCGTGGTCGGCAGCAGATTGACGCGGTATTTGCCGCCCTTGGTGTTGGGCCGGCCGTCCACCGCCTCGAAGTACGTCTCGAAGACCGACCGCATGATCGAGTCGGCGTACTCGTCGTCGTTGCCGTACTTGGGGGTCTTTTGCAGGAGCGCCTGGCGCAGGGGCTCCTTGCCTTCGAAGTTGGCCTTGAGCGCCGCCAGCAGTTCGCCCATCGAGAGGGTCTTGCGGTCGAAGACGTGATACTTGATCGCGGCCAGGGCGTCGGTGATCGTGCCGATGCCGACCCCTTGAATATAATTGGTCGTGTAGCGGGGGCCGCCGTCGTGGTAGTCCTGGCCTTTGGCGATGCAGTCGTCGATCAGGATCGAGAGGAAAGGGGCGGGCATGTACGTCGCGTAGAGCCGCTCGATGATATTGTTGCCCCGCATCTTGATGTCGATCATGTGGTTGACTTGCCGGCGGAAGGCCTCGAAGAGCTGTTCAAACGAACCCAATTGCTCGGGGTCGCCGGTCGCCAGGCCGATCTGCTTGCCGGTTCGCGGGTCCACGCCGTTGTTGAGGGTCAGCTCGAGGACCTTGGGGATGTTGAAGTACCCGGTGAGGATATAGGCCTCTTTGCCGAACGCGCCGACCTCGACGCAGCCGCTGGAGCCGCCGTTGCGGGCGTCGGCGACGGACTTGCCCATGCGGATCAGTTCCTGGGCGATCAGGTCGCAGTTGAAGACCGAAGGCTGGCCGAAGCCTGTGCGGATGATCCTGGCGGCTCGCTTGATGAACCGGTCGGGGTTCTTCTTGCTGACCTGGATCGAGGAACTCGGCTGCACGAGCCTCATCTGCTCGATCACATCGAGGACGAGGAACGTCACGTCGTTGACGCCGTCGGAGCCGTCCTCTTTCATGCCGCCGCTGTTGATCTGGGCGAAATCGGTGTACGTGCCGCTCTCGGCGGCGGTGACGCCCACCTTGGGCGGCGCCGGCTGGTTGTTGAATTTCACCCAGAAGCACTGGAGCAGTTCCTCCGCCTGCTCGCGGGTGAGCGTCCCCTCGTCCACGCCTTTCTTGTAGAACGGGTACAGGTGCTGATCGAGCCTCCCTGGGCAGAAGGAGTCCCAGGGGTTCATCTCGGTCGTGACGCCCAGGTGGACGAACCAGTAGTACTGCAGGGCTTCCCAGAAGTCCCGCGGGGCGTGGGCCGGGACGTGCGAGCAGACTTCCGCGATACGACGGAGCTCGGCCTTTCTCTGCGGATTGGGTTCGTTTGTCGCCAGTTCCCTGGCCTTTTCTGCATGACGTTCGGCGAAACGGATTACCGCGTCGGCGCAGATGAGCATGGCCTTAAGCTCTTCCTGCTTGGCATAGGCCTGCGGGTCGTTCAGATAGTCCAGGCCGTCCAGACTGCGCTGGATGTCGGCTTTGAAGTCGAGCATGCCTTTGCGATAGATCTTGTTGTCGCAGACGGTGTGGCCGGGCGACCGCTGCTCCATGAACTCGGTGAACATGCCGGCTTCGTAGGCCGCCAGCCATTGGTCGTCCATCGCGAGGAGCATCTTCTCCCGCATGGTTTTGCCCGACCAGAAGGGGATGATCTTCTCGCGGTAGACCCGCTTGACGTCTTCCGAGACCGCGTAGGAGGTCTTCTCGCGATCGTTGAGGATCTGGAGGTCCTGGCTGCTGTGACAGCACAGTTCGGGATAGGTCGGAGTCGCCTTGGGAGCGGGGCCCTTCTCGCCGACGATCAGCTCGCCGTCGGTGATGCAGATGGTCTTGTGCTCCATCAGGTGCTTGAAGGCCAGTGCCCGGGTTACGGGCACGGACTCCCTCATGGGGACGTCGCCCAGGTAGAAATCGGTCATCAACTCCGCCCGTTCGGCGGAGATATACGGCTTGGTCTCAACGCTCTGTCGTCGCAATCTGGCGACTCGTTCACTCATCATGTCAGCCTACCTATTGAAGAAGGAACGCCACAGAGGACGCAGAGATCACAGAGAGAATCGAAGATAGACGTGTCGGAGAGATCCCTTACCCTTCTCTCAACCTCTGTGTTCTCTGTGCCCTCTGTGGCAACATAGTCTTGTCGTCAGCCGCCCACTTTGACCTCGAAGCCATAGCTTCGAAGCGTATCGGCGATTCCCGCCATTGTACCATCGTCCGGCGTCCGGGCCTCCATCAAATCGATCTGTCCCACGAGCCGGGGGGCCTTTTCGAGGCCGCCGCGGTTGTAGGGCAGGATATCGACTCTGCGAACCGTCCTTAACGACTGTATGAACTGCGCCGTCTGCTCGATATTCGTCCGATCGCTGTTGAAGCCGGGGATGATCGGGATCCGAATGAAGATCCTCTTGCCAGCCTCGGCGAGCATCCGGATGTTCTCGAGAATTCTGTCGTTGCGTATACCGGTGTACTGCTCGCGCAGTTCGCTGTTCATGTGTTTTATATCGCACAGGAACAGGTTCGTCCTCTCGGCTACCTGCCGCAGGATCTCCGGCTTGGCATAGCAGCTTGTGTCGACGGCCGTGTGGATTTCCTCCGTCCGGCAGGCGTCCAGCAGGGCCAATAGAAACTCGGGCTGCATGAGGGGTTCGCCGCCGGAGAAGGTCGCGCCGCCGCGGGACTCATCGTAGAACACGACGTCTTTGCGAATCTCCGCCATCACCTCTTCCACAGTGGTCTTTCGTCCGATGATCTCCCAGGCCCCGGTTGGGCAGCTCTCGACGCATCGGCCGCACAGGACGCACCTGTCCGGATCGACCACAGGGCCGATCTCGGTGAACCTGATGGCTCCGCTCTCGCATATCTCCATGCAGCGACGGCACTTAACGCATCGGCTGCGCCGAAGACCCAGTTCAGGACCGGGTTTCCAGCTTTCGGGATTGTGGCACCATCGGCATCGAAGCGGGCACCCCTTGAAGAACACCGCCGTCCGAATCCCCGGCCCGTCGTGGATCGCGTATCGTCGGATGTCGAAGACGCTTCCGACAATGTGGGTTTTACAGGCCATCCTTGGGGCGGTTCGGTCGGCAGAGAGGCTGCGTTCGTCTGCGTTCATAGTCCGTCTAGTAGTTCCCCGTCCCGGTGAGGCGAAGGTCGGCGGTAACCGGCAACTCGAAGAGGTTCGTTCGCAGGAGTCGCGTCGAGAAGAACAGTACCTCCAGATTCTCGACCTCTCTGGTTTCGGGATTGAGTCGGGCGACAACCTCGTCCGGCAATTCCTCGGACTCCTGCGCCGCGTAAGGCGGACATTTATCGATATGAAGGATGTCGGCCTCGCGGTCGTACTTGAATGTCAGCTTCGCTTCCATTCGATTTCTCCTTCAGCCAATACTCTGGTTATGTAGGCTGTGATGATCCAGTGGCGGGTCGTCGCCGCCGATTCGCTGACCACTACGACCACCACGTATTTGCCCTTCTTGACATCAGTATACCATCGGGAGAACAGTCTGGCATTCCCGAATCGCTTGCTTCTTCGAATCTGGTCGGGTGCCGCCACAGTCTCGATCAGTTGCGTTCGGTGCTCGGGCAACAGATCGGGGTGCCGTTCGGCGATGTGGCGTTCCCGTTCCTCAGTCAGTTCGACTTCGCCCTTCAAAAGGAAATCGGTTCATTGGGGGGCCTCCGCTGGAGAATACGGCCGTCCGAATCCGCAGTCTAGGGTGTCTCGCAGAGCGTCGAAGGTCTTGTTTGGCAAGACGCTCATGCGAGTTCCTCCTCCATCTCGATCTCGGCTATCGCTTCCGGCTGGATGTCCTGGATCTCGTCGAACTGGATATTCCCCTTGGCGATCAGCAGGATCGAGACCACGCCGGGGACGTGAAAGCGGCGCAGCGTCTGCGGGATGATCGCCGTGAGGGCAATCAAGAGCAGGAACATGATCAAGAACGTCAATCCGGCCAAAGGGTATCCACCCGAGAAGACGACAACACCATAGCGACGCTCCACCCCTGGAAACGACCCTCAGATTATAGTGTCCGAAGCGGCCACGGGGAAACACCTTTTCACATTCGCCGGTCGATCGCGGCCTTTGTGACCGGACGGGTGCTTTACTGCGACGCCGTCGACGGGTAGCATGGTTGCGCGTTGTTCCAGAACTCTCGAACCACAAGACAATCGGAGGCGCCGCGATGAGAGAGTGCGTGCTGTTGCTGTTGTTGGCCGTGATGTCGATTGGGGGAACTTCGATCGTGGTCGCGGAGAATCGTGCGACTTTGCCGGCGGTGGAGCGGGCGGAACTGATCTTCCCGCTGGAGAACCCGCCTACGCCGGGCTGTCACGCCTCAACGATCGTGGAGACCCGCAACGGTCAGGTCGTCGCGGCCTGGTTTGCCGGCGCCGACGAGGGCAAGGACGACGTGGGGATTTGGGTTTCGCGGTGGGAGGGCGGCGCCTGGTCCCGGCCGGTGGAGGTGGCCGACGGCGTCATGTCGCCCCAGAAGCGATTTCCCTGCTGGAACCCGGTGCTGTTTCAGTCTCGCCAGGGGCCTCTGGTGCTCTTTTTCAAGGTGGGCCCGACGCCCGGCGGCTGGTGGGGCGAGATGATGGTCTCCGAGGACGACGGCAAGATCTGGAAGGACCGCCGCAGGCTGCCTTCGCATGTGATGGGGCCGATCAAGAACAAGGCCGTCCAGCTCAATGACGGTCGGATTCTGTGCCCGTCGAGCAGCGAGCACGCGGGCTGGCAGACGCACCTCGAAATCACGAAGGACCTGGAGAACTGGGAGGTGGTCGGCCCGTTGAACGACCCCGCGACGATGGGCGTGATTCAGCCGACGATTCTGATCTACCCCGACAATCGGCTCCAGATGCTCTGTCGCACCCGAGGCAAGGGCTTCGTCGCCGAGTGCTGGTCGCAGGACGGCGGCAAGTCCTGGAGCCGGATGTCGCTCACGAATCTGCCCAACCCGAACTCCGGGATCGACGCGGTCACGCTGAAGGACGGTCGGCAGTTGCTGGTCTTCAACAACACGCCCAAGGGCCGCAGTCCGCTGAACGTCGCGGTCTCCAAAGACGGCAGGCAGTGGGACGTCAAGCTGGATCTGGAAACCAAGCCCGGCGAGTATTCCTATCCCGCCGTGATCCAGGCCTCCGACGGCAAGGTCCACATCACGTACACGTACCTTCGCAAGAGCATCAAGCACGTGATCGTGGACCCGACAAAGCTCCGTTGAAGTCAAGGATGCACCGGCCGGTTCTGGAGACTCTCTGTAGATCCACGACAAATGGCGGTGCTTGCGAAGCTCAGAAGGGGTCCGTGACCCGCGACTCGGGCCGTCCGTCACGGATCACGGACCACGCAGTTGACGAAGATGCGACTAGAGGGTCCTGCGTCTCCGCAGCCAACCGACCAGGCCCGTGCCCATGGCGCCCAGCACGACGGCGCCGGGGACCGGGACGACGCCGGCGGAGCCAAAGCGGACATCGTCGATGGCAAAGGCGTCATTGGGGTAAGCAGTGCCTGGGCCAAACTGCACCCACGCGATATCCGAAGTCGGTCTGATGAATCCCACGTAGATGCCCGGAAGGGGCGTAGTGCCCGGTGCCGGAGTGACGCCGCCGCTATACCCCGGGGGCAGCGTCTCGCTCGACAGGACCGTTACGGATTCCAGCAGCGTGCTGGTGCTGTCATACGCCGAGATGACGTAGTTTCCCAGAGGGGCAGTGTCCGAGAAGAACGCCTGCACGTCGGAAACCGGCGAACCGAAGGTCAGCACGATGCCGGCTACCGTCGGGAAGGGGGCGCCGCCCGTTGTGCTGCCCGTCAGGACGGAACGGCCGGAGCTGTTGCCGTAACCGAACAGCCAGGTGTAGTCGTCGATCTGAGGGGTCCCGCCGTCATGTTGGCTGAACAGGACGCCGGCGTATTGATTCGAGATCAGAGTCCCTTCCGTGAACCCTTCGAAGTCGATCAGGGTTCCGCCGGTCAGGACCGGCGTGTACGACTTGATGCCGGCCGACCAGCCAGGCGCAGCCATCGAGGCCAGCAAGAGAACCATCGCAAGACAAACGATACGCTTCATACCCACCTCCAATTTCTCCTCTCCGCGGCCCCGCCCCCCACAACGTCCGCGCGCTACAGTAGCGCGACAGTCCATTGGAAAGCGAGTCGGGGCACCCCTTGCCACCGATTGATTCAATTAGGAGAGCCGCCCCTCTTGCAGGGACACACAACGCAGTCATGTAGTGCTCACATCACCCAGATTATCCATTATGCCAATCTGGGCATCGTTTGTCAAGAGCAAGGTCCACGGGGAAGCGAATCGGCAAGAGCGGGGGCAGGGCCAGAAAACGAAAAAGCGTGGACGGAGGATCGTCCGTCCACGCTTTTGGAGATTTTCTTACTCCGATGGTCCTATATGCCTGCGGCCTTTCGCAGGGCGTCGACCATGTCGGTCTTCTCCCAGGTGAAGTTCGGGAGGCTGCGTCCGAAGTGCCCGCCGTGCGAGGTGTCCTCGAAGATCGGCCGCAGCAGGTTCAGGTGTTGGATCATGCCCTTGGGCGTCAGCGGGAACAGATCGCAGACGATCCGGCTGATCTTGCTCTCGCTGATCCTGGCGGTGCCCTCGGTGTTCACGAGCACGGAGATCGGCTCGGCCAGGCCGATGGCGTAGGAGAGCTGGACTTCGCAGGCGTCGGCCAGACCGGCGGCCACGATGTTCTTGGCGACGTAGCGGGCCATGTAGCAGGCGGTTCGATCGACCTTGGAGGGGTCCTTGCCGCTGAAGGCGCCGCCGCCGTGACGGCCGCGACCGCCGTAGGTGTCGACGATGATCTTGCGGCCGGTCAGGCCGCAGTCGGCCTTGGGACCGCCCAGCACGAACCGGCCCGTCGGGTTGACGTGGAACTTGGTGCTCCTGTCGATCAGCTTGGCGGGCATCACCGGCAGAATCACGCTCTCGATGATCTGATTTCGCAGGTCGCGGTGCTTGATGTCCGGCGCGTGCTGCGTGGAGACCAGGACGGTGTGGATCCGCTTGGGCTTGTTGTTTTCGTACTCGACGGTGACCTGGCTCTTTCCATCGGGGCGAAGCCAGGGGAGCTTCTTGGTCTGACGCATCTTCTCGAGGCGGGTCGTCAGCTTGTGGGCCAGCAGGATGGGCATGGGCATCAGCTCAGGCGTCTCCCGGCAGGCGTAGCCGAACATCAGGCCCTGGTCGCCGGCGCCCATTTCCTTGTGCAGGCCTTCGCCTTCGGTGACGCCCTGCGAGATGTCGGGGCTCTGACGGCTGACCGCGATCAGCACGCCGCAATGATCGTAGTGGAAGCCCAGTTCCGGGTCGTCGTAGCCGATTCTCTGGATCGCGTCGCGGGCCACCTGGGCGATGTTCACCGTGGCGTTGGAGGTGATCTCGCCGGCAATGACGACGGTGTCGTTCTTGACCAGGGTCTCGCAGGCGACCCGGCTGGCCGGGTCCTGCGCGAGCATCGCGTCGAGAACCGAGTCCGAGATGCGGTCCGCCACCTTGTCGGGATGGCCCGTCGTCACCGATTCGCTGGTGAACAGATGGCTGTGCATGTCGCAGTTGGGATTCGTAACGTTCATTTTCTTGACCATCCCTTTGGATTTCCTCACTAGGGTTTCGCGATTGATTTCACGAGGGACCACGCAGTCGCCCTCGTCGAGCAAAGTTCGAATGGTAAGTCGCTCCGGCGGGAACGTCAAGAGGAAATCGCCGGTCGGAGATCCTCGTGGGCGTTCCTCGACGCGTCGTTCGTGCGACAAGCCGCGCCGGGGGAACGATGGCTCATTTCCCTTTTCCCATGATCCAGAACGTCTCCTCCTTGGGCGTGGTCCTGGCCTCGAAGCTGTCGGCGGCATAACCGTACGCGCCGGTGAGGATTTCGTACTTGCGCTGCCAGATGTTCTGGGGCAGTCGGATCGTGGCGTCGCAGTTGGCGGCCGGACGGGGCAGGTGCTTGCCGCCGTCGTCCTCATAGGCGAACATCCAGAGATCTCCCGTCGAAACCCGTTCGCTGTCTCGCAGGGCGAGCACCGCTTTGGCCACTTCCTCGTGCCGTCGGTGGCGGGTGTACTCTCCCCAGAGACTGTGCGTGAGGACCAGGTCGTAGCGATGGGCGGGGAGCAGGTCCATGATCGCATCCTCGACGTCGATCGTCCGCAGGGGCTTTGGGTCGGGCCCGTCGTCCAGATCCCCCAGGATTCCCAGGGCCTGGTACGATTCCATCGCCTTGTGGAACCTCGCTGCACGGTCCGAATCGCTCTTGTGGGTCAGCGCCACCACCGTCCAGCGACTGTCGGGGTGCATCAGGAGCGTGCCTCCTGCCCAGAGCGTTTCGTCGTCGGGATGGGCGACGATGACGAGACAATTGACGTGCTCATAGGTCAACCGGCCCGCGATATTCGAAGTCATAAGGTCCTCGGCATCTATTGTTTGCGATTGGCGAAATCGTCAAGACGTCATAGCCCCAGCAGCAGCAACGCCACGTCGAGGATGAACAGCAGCACGATCGTGGTTTCCAAGAGCATCATCCAGTTGTTGATCCAGTCCTGGTGGCGCAGTTGATAGAGATCCGCCAGGGTCCGCAGCTTGACGTTGATCGTGTCGTTCCAGTCCTTGAGGTGAAAGCGGCTGAAGAGAGTCTGATAGATCCTCGCGAGATGCCAGTCGCCGAAGAACTTGGTGATGTTGAGCAACTCGTCGTTGAGGCGGGCCATATCGACGCGGATCTCCCGGAGGTTGCGGCTGACCTCCCGGCCGACCCATCGGGAACGCGACAGATCGCGATAGGCCACTTCCAGCGCGCCGTCCAGCACCCGGTCGTAGGCCGCCAGCTCCGCGAGCTGCACGTTGGCCAGCTCCATGACGTGAATGATCTCCTCCAAGCTGTCCTGCTCCCCCACGACCAGCGCGGCGTCCCAGTCGGGGACAACCAGGTCGGTTTCGTAGTAGGTCAGATACCGCTCGGTGGACTCGGCCGCCTCCTGGTTCGACAGCCGGATCGGATTGCTCTCCTGCGTGAGCAAAGCGGCCACCGCCCGGCGATTTTCCATCAGCCAGTCCTCGGCTCGCCTGCCGACGTCGCTCTGCCCGGCCGCCAGGTCGTAGATGCAGAAGACCGTATAGTCTTCGCCCTGCTCCAGAACCGGCACCGGTCGGACCAGGAAGGGCTCCAGCTCCCGGCGCACCCGCTCGGCCAGTTGGATCACCTCCATCTCGATGCTGTTGTCCGCCAGACGCAGTCCATAGTACTTGACGAGATCCTCGATGGACGAGACCTCAAAGGGCGTGCGGACCTGAATGCTGACCGCTCCCACATTGTAGATCTTGACCGAGAACGAGACTTCCAGCGGCCCCACAGAGCTCTGGTACATTCTCGGCGGCAGCGTCACCATCTGCGGCCGGTAGAAGAAGCCCTGCTTCGGACCCGGCTTGCTGGGGCCGACCGAGTATTCCTGCACCTGGCGGCCCAGGATCTGCGGGATTCGCCGGCGTTCCATGTCGTACGCCAGGTCGAACGCACGGATATAGATCACCTCGCCCTTGAGAGATTTCCGCCTGTCTTCACTCGTACTCATCGACGGCCTCGACGATTCCATGTCTTGCTGATTGCGATCTATGCTTTGACCAGCCGCACGCCAGGGGTGTCCTCGGCGCCGATGGCCTTGAGGAAATGCTCCTCGACGTGCCTCTCGATCTCCTGGCGCTCGGCTTTGGTGCCCTTGAGCAGGGGGATCTGGCCGCCGGCGTAGGTCTGGTGACCGCCCCCGGTTCCCTTTCTCGCGACCATGTGCTTCATGACTTTGCCCGCCAGATTGTTCTCCTGCGACGTGCGAAGCGACAGGATCATCTTGTCGTTCCAGTAGCCGGTGCAGAGGGTCCAGGCGGTCTCGTCCTCGCGAAGCAGCAGATCCGCCACCTCCGCGATCATGTCCGGATTGTCCACGTCGCCCAGCTCGGTGATGATGGCGGGCCCCTGCACCCGGGCGTTCTTCAGGGCGTCGGCCAGCATCTGATAATACACTCGCGGCACCTTGCCCCGCTGGATTTCGCCGATCATGCGGTTGTTGGCGAAGGGATAGAGGAACTCGATGGCGTCGATGTCGGCCCGAGAGGCTTCCCGCCCGAGGTCCTGCGTGTCGGAGCGAATTCCGTAGAGCAAGGCGGTCGCCAGGGGCGTCTCCGGCGTGATGCCCGCCTCGATCAGATACTCGACCAGAATCGTGGAGGTAGCTCCGTATCCGCTGCGGATATCCGTGAACCCCACGGTCCGCGTCAATCGTCGTATAGGATGATGATCGATCACGATGTCCGGCAGCACCCCCTCCGGCAGCGAGTTGTTTCCCGTCCCCGGCTGCGTGTCCACCATCGCTACGAGATCGTACTTGTCGTACGCCAGTTCCGCGTAGCACCGCAGGTTCAAGCCCAGGTATTTCACAAGGGCCCGGTTCTCGCCTCGACCGACCGTGCCGCCGCAGACGATGGAGCACTGGAGGTTGCCCAGGTTGTTCGCCAGCTTTCGCAGGGCGACCGCCGCCGCAAGGCTGTCGGGGTCGGGACTGTCCTGCATCGCGATCAACAGGTAGGTCCTGCCGACCAGCAGTTCCGTCAGCCTTTGCAGTTTCGATCCGGTTTTTCCTGCGGCTCTCATGCCTGGGATTGTACCGCCAACAGGCCCTCGTGACCAGCCCTTTGCCCCTACTTGCTTTTGCGGAAAGGCCTCAGCAGCATCAGGAACGCAGAATCATGCCAGGGTCTCTGTGCGGGGAACACCCCCTTCTCCACCGAGTCCACCTCCTCGATGGAGTAGAACGCCTGGGGATGGAAGGTCTTGACCAGGTCGATGACCGACTCGGTTTCCCGACGGGGCACGATCGTGAAGACGATCTGAACCGGTCCGTTGGCGCCCTGGCCGTCGATGGCGGTGACGCCGTACTGTCTGCCCCGAAGTTGTTCGAGCAGATCCCGGGCGGGCTTGGGCGTGATCACGCGGATGAGCACCAGGCCCAGCGAGAGCCTCTCGGCGATCAACAACCCGACGAAATTGCCTGTCGCGAAGCCCCCTGCGTAGGCGATGTAGCAGACGGGATTCGTGAGGTTCTGCATGATCTGCCCGATGACCAGGATCCAAATGAGCACCTCGAAGAAACCCGCGATCGGCGCCAGGTACTTGAAGCCGCGAGAGACCAGGATCAGGCGGACCGTGCCCACCGACACGTCGGTGATGCGGGCCAGGAAGATCAGCAGGGGCAGAACCACCCATGAATAGACCAGCGTATCAGGAAACAGAGAAGCAATCACAGCCATTTTCTTCTTCTGAAATAGCCTACCATGACTCCCGCAACGGCCAGCATCAGCAGCAGGATCGCGGGATATCCCCATCGCCACTCGATCTCCGGCATGTTCTTGAAGTTCATTCCATACACGCCGGCGACGAAGGTCAGCGGGATGAAGATCGTCGCGATCATCGTCAGCACTTTCATGATGGCGTTCGTCCGGTTGCTGATGCTGGACAGGTACACGTCGAGCATCCCGGCCACGATGTCGCGAAAGCCTTCGATGGCGTCGATGATCTGGATCGTATGGTCGTATACGTCGCGAAGGTAGATGCGGGTCTGGCTGGAAATCAGGGGCGATTCGTCCCGCTGCATGGCGTTGATCAGCTCCCGCAGAGGCCAGACGGATCGTCGCAGCGACATCATCTCCCGCTTGAGCGAGTGGATCTGTCGCAACAGGCTCTCCGTCGGGCGTTCGATCAGCTCGTCCTCGAGGCCTTCGATCCGCTCTCCGATCTTCTCCAGGATGCCGAAGTAGCCGTCCACGATGGCGTCGATCAGCGAGTAGGCCAGGTAGTCGGCGCCCATCTTGCGGACCCTGCCCTTGGCGAAGCGGATCCGGTCGCGGATCGGATTGAAGATGTCGCCCACGTCCTCCTGGAAGGAGATGACGAAGTTGGGCCCGAACACGATGCTGATCTGCTCGCTCTCGACGGAGTGCGTCGCGAAGCTGTACGTGAGCATCTTGAGCACGATGTAGACGTACTTGTCGTAGTTGTCGAACTTCGGGCGCTGGCCCGCGGTGACGATGTCCTCCAGGATCAGGGGATGCAGGTCGTACGCCTTGCCGATCTTCTCGATGATCGGGATGTCGTCGATGCCGTCGATATTGATCCAGGTGATGGTCTGGGTGTCCTTGAACGCGAAGCATTCCTCGACTGTGGCTCTCTGCTTCTCCTGGAAGCTGCGTTCGTCGTAGTCCATGTACGTGATGAGGACCGCCTGCTCGCGCTTCTCGCCGATATGGACGAGAGTCCCCGGCGGCAGGCCGGACTTCTTCGCCCGCCGATTGAGGGCCGCGTTGCGTCGTTTGGACTTGCCACCCATCGTCTCAGTCTCCCAGCGGACTCTTCGGCGCGTCTGGGTTCTCCATCGCGACACGCAACGGCGCCGCCTGGCCGGACTTGTCCTGGCCGAGGTACACCGTCCGATGCGGGACCGGGATTTCGATCCCCAACTCGTCGAATCGCTTCTTGAGCCGGCGGTTGAACTCGCGCCCGACGTTCCACTGCTTGATCGGCTTGGTCTTGGTCCTCGCTCGGATGACGACCGCGGATTCGGCGAACCGGTCCAGGCCGAGGATCTCGATGGGTTCGAGGATGTCCTGCGCGTAGGCCGGATCGCTGCGAAGGCTCTCATCGACCTGGCGGATCACCTTGATCACCTCGTCCACGTTCTCCCGGTAGGCGACGCCGATGTCGAAGACATATCGCGACCAGTCCTTCGTCATGTTGGTGACGATGTCGATCTTGCCGTTGCGGACGTAGTGGACGTTGCCCGCCAGGTCGCGAAGCACGACCATCCGCAGGTTCAGCCGCTCGACGAGCCCGCCTTTACCCGCGATCTCGACCACGTCGCCCACGCGGATCTCGTCGTCCAACAGGATGAAGAAGCCGCTGATGACGTCCTGTACGAGGTGCTGGGCGCCGAAGCCGACGGCCACGCCCAGCACGCCCGCGGCCGCCAGGACCGGGCCGATCTCGATCCGCAATTCCGACAGGATCATCAAAACTGCGACAGTGACGATCGTGGCGCCGAGAAGGTAACCGAGGACGGAACTGAGCGTGTCGGCCCGCTTCTTGTACTCCTCATCCATCGCTTTTCGACGACCGAGGAGAGAAAACAACCTTGCCGACGCCACGCGCGAGAGGCGGATGCCGACATACATGAAGACCAGGATGACCGCGATTCTCGCGCCGTGGGCGGCGAGCCATTTGCCGACCAGGGAAGCGTACGTCGAAATGCTGCTGTCCATCCGAAGCCACTCCTTGCTGCGAATCCCTGCTTCAAACTACCCCAGCGGCAATCAGCCGTCGTTGGGCTCGACCGGCGTCGTTGTCGGCGGCGCGACGACCGGCCCGGCAGCCGCGGCTTTGAGAAGCTCTTCAATCTGCTTTCGCTGTTCAGCCACGACCGTGTTGAGGTCCGCGACCTGTTTTTGAAGGGCTGCCGCGGTCCCGGCCTGCCCGCTGGCTCGAGCCAGCGACTCCTGTGTCTTCTGCACGATCTCCAACGCTTCGTCCCGCTCGCTGTTGGCCGCCGCGATTTGCGACCGAAGGTCGTCGCGGACCTTCTGAACCGCGATCAGTTCGTCCCTGAGCTTGGCGATTTCCTTGTCCGCCAGAGCGAGCGTGTGCTTCAATCGTTGGACTGCGGTCTTGGCCTCCCGCGCCTCCTGCTGCGCCTTCTCCAGAGCTGCCTTGTCGCAGCCGGAGAGAAGGACGAGGGGACCCAGGAGGAAGAACAGGCCAGGGACCCAGCGCCGGAGACTGGAGACCCGCCTGGAGTTTGCCGACCGAAGCATGCGGCCATCTCCAATCCTCCGTTCCACGCACCCTGTCGTCGCTTTCATTTCGGCTCTCCTGCTGTAGGTCCTGTCGATATCGAACTCTCTGATTTATTATCGTCCAGGGCCGGCGTTCCTCTGTAGTGCCGAAAGGCCAGAGCCTCGAAGGAGTCTTCTGTTTTCCGTCGTCGCAGTCTCCGAGGAGACCCGAGCCGCCGATCATCACGTCCGGACGCCCAGTCTGTAGGCGAGAATTTTGAAGATCAACTTGGCCGCCAGGAACTCGGGTGCCCAATTCGTCTTGACCGGGCACATCTCGACGACATCGAGCCCGACGACCGTTCTGCTGCGGCACACGGCCCTCATCAGGGCCAGGACTTCATACCACAGCAGCCCGCCCGGCTCTGGCGTCCCTGTGGAGGGCATGATCGACGGATCGAACACATCCAGATCGATCGTGATGTAGACCTGATCGGTGAGCCTGGCCACGACTTCATCGATCCAGGACGTGCGGCCCTGGATTTTCTCCCCGAAGAACACCTGGCCCGGCGCCATCGACGGCTTCTCCGAGATGTCCATGCTCCGGATGCCCACCTGGGTGATCGGGCAGAGTTCCCTCGCCCTGGCCATCACGCACGCGTGATTATACCGGGACCCTTCGTATTCTTCTCTCAGATCGGAGTGGGCGTCGAGCTGCAGGACGCTCATGCCCGGGAACCGGCGGGCATGGGCCTGGATCGCTCCGATGCTCACCGAATGCTCTCCTCCCACGAGAACGACGAACTTGTCGTTTGCCAGATGGGCTGCGACCTTGCCCCGGACGGTTTCGACCATTTCCTCCGGCGGCGCATCGCCCTTGACAGCCGGTCGGTCCGTGTGAATTCCGTGCAGGTAGACCTGCGAATCGGTCTCGATGTCGTAGAATTCGACTGTTTGGGAGGCCTTGATGATGGCCTCGGGTCCCTTGTCGGCGCCCTTCATCCATGTGCTGGTCAGATCGTAGGGCACAGGCAGCACGACGACGCGGGAATCAGCCAGGTTGCTGTGTTCGGGCGGCAGGCCGCCGAAGTTGTCGTTGAGGCACTCGCTCATGGCGTCATCTCCGAGAAAACAGTAGAGCCCGTGCCCTCAGGGGCACGGGCTGCTTTGTGATCGATGCGAAATCCGAAGTCGGGAGGCTACCGCGACGAGCCGTGGTCGTCGTCGAACAGGAACATGGCGATCGCCACCGTCGTCGTCCAGAGGTCTTTCTGGCCCTTGGCGGTCTGCGTGATGTTCGACGTGCGGATGATCAGGCCGCTGGACCGGTAGACCTGCTCCTTCTCCGACCACGCCTTGTTCGGGTCCACTTCCAGGCCGAGCGTGGTTCCGAGCATCCCGGCGGCCAAGTCTTCGGACAGGTCCGCGGCTTCCTTCTCGTTCATGCCGTGGCCGTGCACCTCGCTGAGGTATCCCCACTTGCTCTCGTCCTTGGGCACCGCGATGCCCACCGAGGAGGCGACCAGACGACCGTGCTCGTCGGTGTCCGACCGCGCCATGACGCAGTAGCAGATCCCGCCGGGGGTCAGGAGTTCCAGGCCTTTTTCCCGACTGATGATCTTGCAGTGCGGCGGCAGAATGGACGAAACCTGCACCAGGTTCTGCTGAGCCACGCCGGCCTTGCGAAGCGCTTCCTCAAAACTCTTGAGTTTGTACTTGTGCCGACCAACGCCCTTGGTCAGGAAGACCTTCGTGGGAACCAGGTTCTTCATGTTCACCTCCCGAAACGACAATGGAAACCAATAACCGAACACCTGCTCTACCGGGGTTCAGCCTGCGAATTATAGATAGCGGGCGCTCTTTGGCAATGAAAAACCTCAGAACGCCAGAAATGGGCGCGCCTTTTCGAGCCTGGTGCCGATCCGCCCAAGCTGTTCGAGGCCCTTCACACGCTGGGTCCGGCGGAGTTCGAGAATGCGACGGACGGTCGTCGGACCCAGTCCCGGCACTCTCAACAGCTCCAGCCGGGAGGCCTTGTTCACGTGAACCGGGAAGAATTCCGGATGCCGGACGGCCCAGCCCTCCTTGGGATCGGTTTCCAGCGAAAGATACCCTCGCTCGTCGTACGGGATGTCCGCGTCGGTGAAGCCGTACTTGCGCATGAGAAAGTCCACCTGATAGAGCCGATGCTCCCGCATCAACGGATCGTTCTTCGTGGCGAGGGCAACCAGCCCTTGTCCTCTTTCCGCCGGCAGGATGCCGGCGGGACGCAAGGGCGGGACGCCCTCGCCACGATCGGCCGATAATGACGGGTCTCCCAACCCTTCCTGAAAGGCGCTGAAGTAGATGCGGTGCATCCGAAGCCGGTCGTAGAGCCCCCACATGTACTTGACGATCTCCGCGTCCGACTCGCCCGCCGGGCCGACGATGAACTGCGTGGTCTGCCTGACCTTCGAGAACCGCGAGCCCTGGGCCGTCAGGTCGCTGATCCGCTTGATCGGACGGATGATGTCGAGCAGGTAGTCCTTGCGGGTCGAGAGCCTCGCCAGGTGCTTGGCGCCTGGCGTTTCGATGTTCAGCGACACGGCGCTGGCCAGCGAGACCGCCTCGTCGATCGCGGCGTCGCTGGCGCCGGGGATGACCTTGAGGTGAATGTAGCCCTTGAACCGGTGCTTGGCGCGGAGGATTCTCGCGGTGGCGTTGAGCCGCTCCATGGTCGCGTCCGGCGTGCCGATGACGCCGGAGCTGAGGAACAGCCCGAAGACCTCTCGCCTCTCGTGATAGTCCAGGAAGACTCGCGCGGTCTCCTCCGGACTGAGCGTGCACCGCCGGATGTCCTGGTTCTCCCGCAAGGGGCAGTACTTGCAGTCGTTCGAGCAGACGTTGGAAATCAGGGTCTTGAGCAGAACGCTGGTGCCGCCGTTGGGCAGGGCCACAGGATAGATCCACCGTCCGTTGCCGCCCCGTGTGCGGTGTTCGTCCTGCTTCGTGCCGCAGGCGCAGGCCAGATCGTACTTGGCGTCGTCGCTGAGGATTTCCAGCTTTCGCTGCGTGTCCGGCTTGGAGATGACCCCGACCATGGGACGGAAGTATGAAGTGTGGAGTCCGAAGTGTCAAGGGGGAAGTGTCCAGGAGCGAGACTCATCGCCCGCCCGACAGGACGCGCCGCACTTGTTCTTCCCCCCGTTCGCGGCGACGCTCTCGCCGCAACACCTTGGCTCCCAGACGCATCAGCAGCATCGTGACCAGCACGGTCACAGCCAGGCCGACCCAGAAGAACACGCGATAGACCGGCACAGGCGGAGCCTCCCCCCGTGCGTAGGCCGCGACCTCTGCGAACGACCGCAACCCCGCGCCGACGTACACGAACATGACCATCGCCGGAGCTACCCCAATCACCGTGCCCAGGACGTATTTCCAGAAAGACACCTTCGTCAGGCCGAACGCGTAGTTCAGAATGGCATAGGGAGCGATCGGGCTCAGACGACTCAGGAACACGACCGTGAATCCCTGTTCGTCGACCGCGTTGTCGAGGGCGGTGAACCGCCGGCTGCTCGCGATCCGGCGGGCCACCCAATCTCTTGCCGCCAGTCGCCCGATCCAGTACGCCACGCAAGCTCCGGCGGCGCCGCCGGCCATGGCGACGAGACTGCCTCTGAGCACGCCGAACAGGATGCCTGCCGCGAGCGTCGGAATCGACGCGGGAAGGGGAAACACGCAGAAGACGACGTAGATGCCGATCAGAGCCACCGGTCCCCAGGGGCCCAGCCCTGCAACCCGTTCGAACAGTCTCACAGACCAGGGTAGAATGGGCAGAACGGACACGGTCACTACCGCCGCGGCCAAAGCCACGGTGAAAACCACCAGCTTGACTCTTCCGACTGCCATAGCCCAGTCCGGTTCCTCGCTGCCGCGGGTTTCAGTCATTCCGGCACAAGTATACCGGGATCGTTCGCCTCCGGCCAGACGGAGGTTCGCGGATTCGCAGTTTCTCCTTGAGGGTCCCAGACGGATGGGGTATACCGTGGAGTCGATTGCAGGAGGTCGAAATCTTGGCATAGTCGATCGGGAGGATGACGACGATGAGCAGTATCCGCAGTCGCGTGGAATCGGCAATCCCTCGCAGGACTTTCATGCAGCAGGCGACCGCTGTCGCGGCTTTTGCCGTGGTTCCGAGTCATGTGCTGGGCGGGGGTGCCCAGGCGGCCCCGAGCGGGCGGCTCAACATCGCCGGGGTCGGAATCGGCGGGGTCGGCCGGCCGTTTCTACAGGGCTGTGCGACCGAACAGGCCGCCAGGATCGCCTTCCTGTGCGACGTGGACCACGAGTACGCCAAGCCCGTCTTCGAGCAGTATCCCCAGGCCAGGCGATACCGCGACTACCGCGAGATGTTCGACAGAGAGAGCGACAACATCGACGCGGTCCTCGTGGCGACGCCGGACCATACCCACGCGGTCATCTCCATGGAGGCGATCCGGCGGGGCAAGCACCTGCTGTGCGTCAAGCCGCTGACCCGGACGATCCACGAGGCCCGCACGGTAGCCGAGGCCGCCCGCAAGGCTGGGATTGCGACCCAGGTCACCGCCGCGGCCTCCACAAGCGAGCGGGCCTGCTCGCTGTGCGAGATGATCTGGGACGGCGCGATCGGCGACGTCCGCGAGGTCCATTGCTGGTCGGACCGTCCACTGTGGCCCCAAGGCATGATTCGACCGGAGACTTCCGATCCGGTTCCCGCCCATCTGGATTGGGACCTCTGGATCGGACCGGCACCGATGCGGCCCTTCAAAGACAGATGGGGCAAAGACCACCTGGTCATGCAGCAGGCCAAGTACAAATATCCGTTCGACGCGGTGTACCATCCGTGGAACTTCCGCGGCTGGTGGGACTTCGGCACCGGCTCACTCGGCGACATGGGCTGTCACCACCTCAACACGCTGTTTCGGGCCCTCAAGCTGGGGCATCCCACCAGCGTCTGGGCCAGCTCGACCAAGGCCATGGCGGAAGCGACGCCGCTGGCCTCGACGGTCGCCTGGGAGTTCCCCGCGCGCGAGGGGATGCCGCCGGTGACGGTTTATTGGTATGACGGCGGGATCAAGCCGCCCCGGCCACCCGAGCTGGAGGAAGGCCGCGAATGGCCCGCCAGCGGGAACCTCTACATCGGCGACAAGGGCAAGATCCTCGGCGACACCGAGGGCGGACGGATCATTCCCGAATCGAAGATGAACAGCTACAAGGCGCCCCCTGAGACGCTCGTGCGATCGCGAATGCAGCACATCGCCACCAGCGAATGGATCCGCGCCTGCCTGGGCGGCGAGAAGGCGAGTTGTCATTTCGACATCGGCGGCCTCCTGGCCGAGGTCGTTCAGCTCGGCAACATCGCGATCCGCCGGGATAAGAAGCTCGCCTGGGATGGCCCCAACATGCGGTTCACCAACGACGACGAGGCCAACAGGTACGTTCGCGAGCCCTACCGCCAGGGGTGGAGCCTGTAGGGGATCAGTCTCGGGTGTCCGCAGCCCGCGTTCCGTCTCGGCCGACTCTCGCATGCGTTTGACGACGCAGGGCCCCAGCCACAGGGCGGTCCCCAACTCCCTGGGATTTCCCGCGTTGAACCAAGGGCTTGGGAGTCCAAGAGCGACGCCTCCGGGTTTTTGCGCATCAGTACTGATTTGCCCTTTTTTTGGGTGTGGGTTTCTGCTAGACTCTGCCGATGTTAAGACAGGGGATGTGTGAAGGTTGAAGGTTGATCTGTAATGCTTGATTGAGAAACGAGGTCGTCGCACCTGCTCAATCGACAATCAGCCATCGCGCTTCACGCGTCTTGTTCACGGAAAGGATGCCATGAGCATGGAGGATATCGGGTCCTCGACGCGCCCGGTCGCGGTTGCGGACCCTGTGGCTCATCCGGCGGTCTTCGGCCGGGGCGGCCCACGCGTCGCCCCGATCGCGGTTCACCGGTATGAGGTCGTCGATATTATGAGTCGTTTGAAACTCGCGGGTGGACGGTATCATTTCATTGGGGCCGGCGGCGTCGGCATGAGCGGTCTGGCCCGTCTTCTGCTCGGAAAGAAGGCCTTCGTCACCGGTTCCGACCAGAACAACGGAGCCATCACCTCGCGACTGAACGCCCTGGGGGCGAAGATCGCCACCGGTCACAGCGCCGACAACCTGGACCCGGCCACCGAGGTCGTTGTCTTTTCCGCCGCGATCAAAGAGAGCAATCCCGAGTTGCAGATGGCCCGGCTCAGGGGATGTCGCGTCTTCAAGTACGCCCAGTTTCTCGGCGAGCTGATGGACCACTTCGAGGGGGTCGCCATCAGCGGCACGCACGGCAAGAGCACCACCACCGGCTGGCTGGTCCACTGCCTCAAGCAGATCGGCATCGACCCCAACTTCGTGGTCGGCGCCGACATCCTGCAACTGGGCGGCTCCTCCGGTTGCGGCGACACCGACCTGTTCGTCGTGGAAGCCTGCGAGTACGACCGCAGTTTCCACAACTTCCGGCCCAGCGTCGGCTGCATCCTGAACATCGAGCGGGACCACCTGGACTGCTACAAGGACGAGAGCGATATCGTGGAATCATTCCACCAGTTTGCGAAGAACATCCGCCCGGGCGGCACGCTCGTCGCCAACGGCGAGGACGCGAACGTTCGCAAAGTACTGGACCGCTTGGCGGCGGCCGGTGACTCGTGCCCCGTGGCCCGTGACCCGATGGGCGGATCACGGGACGCAGATAACGGGTCACGGGCCACGGGCCACGGGCCACGGCTTGTGACTTTCGGTCTCGATCCTCAGTGCAATATCTTCGCCCGGAACGTTCGACAGCAGGGCGGTTTCTGCCATTTCGACGTGTTCCAGGATGGCAAATCTCTGGGGCCGACGCGAATCTCGCTGCCGGGCCTGCACAACGTCCGCAACGCGCTGGCGGTGATCGCGATGGCCCTGAGCGTCGGAGCTGAAGCTGGGCCGGTCCTCGGCGCGCTGGACGGCTTCAAGGGAATGGATCGTCGGCTGATGCTCAAAGGGATTTTCCCAGCCCCCAAACCCCTCAGGGAGGCTTCTCCCTCTCAAAGCAGGCCCGGTCCGGCGCGTGGCATCACCGTCCTCGACGACTACGCCCACCACCCGACGGAGATCCAGGCGAGCCTGGCGGCCATCCGCGAGTGGTATCAGCCCCGGCGGCTCTGGTGCGTCTTCCAGGCCCATCAGTACAGCCGGACACACGCCTTGCTGGACGAGTTCGCCCACAGCTTCGCGCAGGCCGACAGGGTGATCCTCCCGGAGATCTATTTCGCTAGGGATTCGCAGGCCAGTTGCGACGCGGTCAACGCCGGGATTCTCGCCGAGCGGATCCGCGCCACCGGCGCCGACGTGCAGCATATTGCGACTTTCGACGCAGTATGCGATTATCTGGAGAAGAATGTCGACGCCGGCGACGTGGTCGTGACCATGGGGGCCGGCGATGTCTGGAAGGTGTCCGATGAGTATATTCAGCGACTACGAAGAAATCGTTGAGCCCAACCACCCGCTGGCCCCGCACACGTGGTATCGCCTGGGCGGACCGGCGGATTATTTCATACGCCCGAGGAACGCTACGGAACTCAAGGAGATCGTTCTACGCTGCGACGAGAACCACATTCCCCTGTACATCCTGGGGTTCGGGTCCAACCTGCTCGTGAGCGACGAAGGGGTCCGCGGCGCGGTGATCCAGCTTCAGGGCGAGGAGTTCGGCAAGACCGAGTTCAACGGCAGCGAGGTCACGGCGTGGGCGGGCGCGGAGCTCAGCAAGCTCGTGCTGGACTGCGTTCAGAAGGGGCTGTCGGGCGTCGAAGCCCTCACAGGCATCCCCGGCTCGGTCGGCGGCGCGGTGCGGATGAATGCCGGCGGCCAGTTCGGCGACATCGGCTCGGCGGTCGAGGCCGTCACGCTGATGGACATCCACGGAACCGTCTTCGAGAAGCGAAAGCCCGAGCTGATCTTCGACTATCGCTGCGTGAACATCCGGGCGCGGTTCATCCTGAACGCCCAGCTCAAGCTCGCGCCCGGCGACCCCGAGAAGATCATGCGGACGATCAAGGAAAGCTGGATCTACAAGAAGAACAGCCAGCCGCTGAACACCCGCAATTGCGGCTGCGTGTTCAAGAACCCGCCCGGCGCCGCAGCCGGCGCCCTGATCGATCGCGCGGGCCTCAAGGGCCACCAGATCGGCGGCGCCGTCGTGAGCGAGAAGCACGCCAACTTCATTGTCGCCAAGGACGGATGCGCCAGTCGCGACGTGATGCAGTTAATCGAAGTCATCCGCAAACGCGTCCGCGAACAGTTCGACGTCGAACTCGAACTGGAACTGGAAGTCTGGAAGTAGCGAGGGATGTCGGATTTTCGATGGTTGATTGTTGATTGAAGAGCCGTGGCCTATGAACAGCGAGGAACTGAAGATCAGGACCAAGCAGTTTGCCTTGTGCGTCGTGAAGCTGGTGGGGGGCCTGCCCAGGAGCACGGTGGGACGGGCGATCGGAAGCCAACTCGTTCGTTGTGGAACTTCGGTCGGGGCCAACTACCGGGCCGCGTGCCGCGCAAGGTCGAAGGCGGAGTTCACGGCGGCAGTGAAAACTTCAAAATATGGAAGAAACGGGTGATGAAGACCGGGATCTCTGAAATCAACAATCAACAATCCAACGTCACACATCTGCACGGCCGCGACAGGTCGCAGGGCTCGACACGGATGACGGTCGCGGTGCTCCGCGGCGGCGTCGGTCGGGAGCGCGAGGTGAGCCTGGAGAGCGGACGCTGCGTGGCCGAGGCCCTTCGCCAGGGCGGTTTGGACGTCGTGGTTTCGGACATCCGTCCTGACGACATGACGATCCTGGACCGAAAGGACATCGACGTGTTCTTCCTGGCCCTGCACGGAGAGTTCGGCGAGGATGGACAGCTTCAGCAGATCTTCGAGGATCGAGGGCTCGTGTACACCGGGTGCGGCCCCGAGGCCAGCCGACTGGCGTTCGACAAGATCGCCAGCAAACGGCTCTTCGCAGAGGCGGGCGTGCCGGTGCCGGCGGTCGTGGAATTCGCCCGCGGCGACGATCCGGCCAAGCTGGACCAACGATTGAAGGAACTTGGCGAACGGTTCGTGGTCAAGCCGATTCGCCAGGGCAGCAGCGTCGGCGTCTACCTGGTCAAGAGCCGTTCCGACGCAGTGGCGGCCGCCTGCAAGGTGCTCGACGAGTTCGGCGACTGCATGATCGAATCGTTCGTCACCGGGCGCGAGGTCACGGTCGGCGTCCTCGACCGCCGGCCTTTGCCCATCATCGAGATTCGCAGCAAGACCGGCTTCTACGACTACACGGCAAAGTACGTGGACGACCGGACGGAGTACCTGTTCGACACGATCGAGGACGAAGCGGTGCGGACGCGGATCGCGAATGCGGCGCTGGCCTGTTTCGACGTGCTGGGATGCCGGGATTTTTCGCGGATCGATTTCATCGTGAGCGAGGACGGGACGCCCTATGCCCTGGAAGCCAACACGATCCCGGGTTTCACCACGCATTCGCTGCTGCCCAAGGCAGCGGCCAAGGTCGGCATCCCGATGAGCGAACTGTGCGTCCGGATCGTCCGGATGGCGGCGCTGGAGCGCAAAGGCACGAGGCCGGTGGGATAGGAGGGACCGGATTGACCCCATTGACAATGCGGTCAATGAGGTCAATCGGGTCAATCCGGTCAATCATCAACAATCACAGATGACAGAGGGTTTTTCGTGGCCAGAAAGGCGCAACGATACAGTTTGAAGGAGCGGATCAGCTCCTGGAAGAGCAACCGACGGGCGAGAGACAAGAGGCTGAACGCCATCCGCAACTGGCCCTGGGTATCCATCTTCAAGGTGGTCGCGGTCATCTGTTTCCTGGCCGCCTCGGGGGCGTTTCTGCGGTACGCGGAAGGGTACGTCGAGACGGTCGCTCCCGTGCAAGAGGGGGGACTGAAACTCGTCGATGTTCCCGATTGGGCGAAGTCCGATCTGAGGAATCGCGTGGCTGAGAAAGCGGGCGGGACCCGGTTCCCGCTGACGGAAGACACGGCCTCCGCCGTGGCCGGCAACCTGGCTCGCATGCCCTGGCTGGCAGACGTCAAGGTCCGCGTGACGCACGATTCCGTGCTGGTCAACGCCCGGTGGCGAAAGCCTGTCGTCGTGATCGACATCCGCGAAGACAATAGGAAGATCTATGTCGATGAAGGCCTCGTCGTGATGGACTACCTGCCCATGCCGCATCTGCCCATCGTGCCGGCCAAGGGGGTGTCGCTGAGGATCGTTCCGCTGCTCGGGCAAACGTTCGACGAAGGCGACCTCAAGGCGGCGGTCGACCTGGCCGTGCTGCTGAATCAAATGGATGCGGAGTTCGCGCCCAAGACCCCGCTGCTCGAGCAGATCGCCAGCATCGACGTGAGCAATTACAGGGGCCGCGTCAACGCCGGCAGGGAACACATCGTTCTGAACACCAAGGGAAAGGCCCAGATCATCTGGGGCGCCGAGATCGGCGAGTACGCCAAGCTCCTGGAGGCCAGCGACCAGGAGAAGATCGCCTCGCTCTACGGCTACTACAAGTCCGGCTCCTTCGCGGAGGCCAAGTACATCAATCTCCGACCTCCCCAGAACCGGGTTTATCTGCCGATCGATCAGGCGCGCTGAGAAACGCGGCGAAGCTCGCCTCGCCTGGTTCGGCCTGTCGGGCGATCATCTCTACCCCAGGTCGAACACGTTGAGGGCGGTGGGCAGGTCCATGTAGCGGTAGGGGATCTGGAATTGTTCGCAGAGGCCTTTGATCCGCTTCAGGGCCGCCTCGCTCAGTTCACCCTGAAGGGCCGAGTCGCCCCGACAATGGAAGATCCGACAGCCGACGAAGCGGTGCTGGTGAATCCCGCAGCGGTTGTCCTGCTGATAGGGGCACCGGCCGCCGGGCATAGGCAAGAGACGGCCCACGTCGAGTTTCGCGGCCAGGTAGATCAGTTCCGGCGGCGTGACGAAGAGCCGATGGCCGTAGGAGGGGAAGTCGCAGCAGGCCCCACATGCGTTGCACGAGCCGACCCGAGCGGACTCCTTCCGAAGTTGCTCCGCGATCCAGTCGTACAGCGACGCTACTTCCTGGATGAGTCGGCCGTGTCCTTCGGGTTTTCCCACCATCGCCTGTTCTTCCGGATTCGCTCGATTTCTTCGAAGGTGTAGAGACGCCCGCGGTTGATGCCGGGACACCGCAGGGCCGCCCGGTTCCAGTCATCCGGGCTTGCCAGGTTCTCCGTCCAAAAGGGCCACGTCCGGCACTGCGCCGGACGGACGGAGTAGATGCGGCACTGGCGGACGCCGCCGTTGTTCTGGAGAAAGATGCAGTCTTTGCTGACGCACTCTTCGATGATGGACATCCGCGAGCCGACGTAGCGCATGTACCGAAAGCACAGCTCTTCCGGCGTGAGGTTCAGATGCCTGGCGATCCGCTGCACCTCCGGCTGGGTCACCCAGATGTACCCCTCGCCCGGCCCGGAGCAGCACCCGCCGCACCCCCGACACTCAAAGTGCAGCCCCGCCGCATACCATTTTGTCGAGACCCGTCTTTCGATCGCAATACCTCTGTGACGCTGCCTGAATGCCTTGTCCGCGCCTGAACATACGCCCCTTCTCACCGGGTGTTCTGAGTACGCGGTGAGAAGGGGCCGTGTTGGCCTGCTATAGGCCGGACTTCAAGTCGCCTTTACCATTTCAGCACCGCGCCGGTGTCGGCGCTGGTGGCCATGGCGGCGTACTTTGCGAGGCAGCCGTGCTTGATCCTCGGCTCCGGCGGCTTCCAGTTCTTCTTGCGGGCCGCCAGTTCCTTGGTCGTGAGCTGGACCTTGATCTTGTTCTTGGGGATGTCGATCTCGATGAGGTCGCCGTCCTGGAGCATGGCGATCGGGCCGCCGACCGCCGCTTCGGGGCTGATGTGCCCGATGCAGGCGCCGCGGGTGCCGCCGCTGAAGCGTCCGTCCGTGATCAGGGCGACCGACTCGCCGAGACCTGCGCCCATGATGTAGCTGGTCGGGCTGAGCATCTCCTGCATGCCCGGTCCGCCCCGGGGGCCTTCGTAGCGGATGACGACGACGTCGCCGGCCTTGACCTTGCCCGCCAGGATGCCTTCGCCCGCCTCTTCCTGGCTGTTGAAGATGATGGCGGGACCTTTGTGCGTGAGCATGGAGGGAGCGACGCCCGCGCTCTTGACCACGCAGCCCTTGGGGGCCAGGTTGCCGCGCAGAACGGCCAGGCCGCCGGTCTTCGAGTAGGGGTTCTCCAACGAGTGGATGACCTCCGGGTTCTTGATCCGGGCGCCGGCGATGTTCTCGCCGAGCGTTCTGCCGGTCACGGTGGGGCAGTCGAGGTTCAGCAGATTGGGGATCTTGGCGATCTCGTTGAGGATCGCGCTGATCCCGCCTGCGGCGTCCACGTCCTCGACATGCACCTTGTTGGTCGAGGGCGAGACCTTGCAGATGTTCGGGCAGCGGGCCGAGATGTCGTTGATCCGGTCGAGGTCGTACGCAATGCCGGCCTCGCTGGCGATCGCCAGGGTGTGCAGGACGGTGTTCGTCGAGCCGCCCATGGCCATGTCGAGCGTCAAGGCATTGTCCATGGACTTCAGGCTGATGACATCCAGCGGCTTGATGTCGCTCTTGACCAGTTCCATGATCTGCCTGCCGACGGCTTTGTACAGGTCCTGCCGCTTGGGGTCAACAGCGGGAATCGTGCCGTTGCCGGGCAGGGCCATGCCGATCGCCTCGGCCAGGCAATTCATCGAGTTGGCGGTGAACATGCCGGAGCAACTGCCGCAGGTGGGGCAGCCGGTGGCTTCGAGCTCATCGAGCTGGCCCTGGCTGATCTTGCCCATCTTGAACTGGGCGACGCCCTCGAAGATGCTGATCAGATCGACCGCTCGCCCGTCGGCGGCTCTGCCGGCCTTCATGGGCCCGCCGGAGACGTAGATTGTCGGGATGTTCAGGCGGACGGAGGCCATGAGCATGCCCGGCACGATCTTGTCGCAGTTGGCGATGCAGATCAGGCCGTCGAAGCAGTGGGCGCGGACCATGGATTCGACCGAGTCGGCCACGATCTCGCGGGAGGGCAGGGAGTATTTCATGCCGGTATGGCCCATGGCCACGCCGTCGCAGATGGCCATCGTGTTGAATTCGATGGGCACGCCGCCGGCGTCGCGCACGGCCTGCTTGACGGTCTCCGCCACCTTGTTGAGGTGGACGTGTCCCGGCACGACTTCGCAGAAACTGTTGGCGATGCCGATGAACGGCTTGTTCATGTCCGCGGCGCTCAGACCGCAGGCGTGAAGCAGCGCCCTGTGCGGCGCCCGCTGAAACCCTTGCTTGACTGTGTCACTTCTCATTGTCTTGCTCCAAACCACGAACCCAGAGGGATGCACGAAAACAACCAGTGTAGCCGCCGGCAAGGGATGGATAAAGGAAAAACCGCCCTTTTCCCGAAGCGGTCGTGGCGATTCGCTCGCGGGGGATCTCTTGCCTTTCCAGCGGCTCGATCCTACAATACCCGTGTGGACGTGGAGATTTCTGTGTCATTTGGAGCGGAGAACGAACCGTGCAATCGGATTTGTCGCGTCGCGAGTTCTTGACAACCGCCGCGGGCTGCGCCGCCGCCGCGGGCATTATGGGAGCAGGCTGTATGAATCAGAACAAAGGAAATGGCAAGATGCTCGGAATGTGCGGGTTGGACTGCGTCGCCTGCCCGGCGTTTACCGCCTACAAGACCGACGACCAGGCCCTGCGGATCAAGACCGCCGAGGAGTGGTCCAAGCAGTTCGGCGTTCAAATGCCGCCCGAGGCCGTCAACTGCGTGGGTTGCCTCAAGCCGGAAGGTCCCAAGATCGGCCACTGTGCCGAATGCGAGATCCGCAAGTGCGGCCTGGCGAAGAAGGTGAAGAACTGCGGCCTGTGCAAGGACTATCCCTGCGACAAGATCAGCGCCTTCCTCGCCCAAGTCCCCCCGGCCAAAGCCAACCTCGAAGAGGTCCGGAGCAGTCGGAAGATGTGATGGTGAAGTGGCTCCCCCTGAAGAGAGTCCTGGCGATGTTCTCAGCCAAGTATGCCGACAGCGTCGCTCTGGATCGGTCTGCAACCTTGCACAAGAAAGGCGCGTATCGGGAGGCCTATGCACTCTTGCGAGGCGTTCTGGACCGTCATCCCGATTGGCGTTTCGGCGACGCGTATGTGCATTGTGCGTGGCTTGAGCTTATGGTGAATGATGACCTGTCCAAGACTGGCGAGCTTTTCGACACAGCTCTGCGGCTGGGATGCCGCGATATGGCCACGTATTATGCCGCCAGCGGATGCGTGTTCTGGCGTGCAGGTGAATGTGAAAGGGGCATTCGGGAGATGGAGAAGGCTGTCGACATGGAACCCAGCGTCTTCAACCTGGGATTGCTCGGTGACGCGCTGTCGTTTGATGGCGATGCTCGAGCGGCAGACATCCTGAAGCGAGTGCTGGAGCAGGAGCCTCTCGACTTTCACGCACATGTTGCCCTGGGCGTTCTTGCGGCCAAGACGGGGGATCGTGAAAAGGCCCTGCTGTTGGTCAAGAGAGCCCAGGAGTTGCATCCAAGTGCCTGTGATCTCACGAGAATCGCCTGGCTGCATTCCGACATGGGGGAGTTTCGGATTGCCCTGGCTACCTATGCACAGGCGAATCGGCAGGGCCATGCATTCACGTGGTCTGACTATGCCGGCATTGCCACGTGCCATTTCGAATTGGGCAATCTTCATGAGGGTTGGAGGTATCTGGAGGAGGGTCGTTGCCGTTTTCCCAATAGCAACACCCTGAAGAGAACGGAAGATTTCTACAAAGACAGATGTCCCAAAGATCGAACTGGATAAGAGACTACTGGGCCTCTCTTAGGCGAAGATGAGATATCGCAGCGATTGCCGAGTGAGGAAAAAACCATGAAGTGCATTCATTGCTGGGGAACGATGAAACGCGGCAAGGCCCCGATCCACATCGACTGCGACGGCTGCCACATCACCATCGACAGCGTCCCCGCCTGGATTTGCGAGCAGTGCGGCGAGCCGTTGTTCGAGGAACAGGAAGTCGAGACTATCCAGGACATCGCCAAGGCCGTCGATGAGAAATGCCGATTTCTCCGACGATCGGCATGAGCTGGCTTCGTGAAGTCGTTGGGGATACTCGAAAGGTTGCCTCAGTTTGACGAAGAAGTCATCTCCGCTCCGGGGGCGGGCATCGTGGTGGTTGAACACGAACCCGTTGTGGCGGGCGGCGTAGACCTAGAGTCGGCCGTGAGTTCAGCAGGTCTGTCGTGACGGCGTCTGCTATGACGGAATTCTGTGGTTGACTGAGGCAGTTCATGGGCGTCGGCGCGTGCCGCGCCTGAAACGGAGTCTTGTCGGGGAGAGCAATAGTATGATCAAGGTAGCGATCATCATCGGTAGCACGCGTCCGGGGCGGAAGGCCGAGGCGGTAGCCCGCTGGGTGTACGACATCGCCAAGAAGCGGGGTGACGCCCAGTACGAGGTGGTGGACATCCAGAGCTTCAACCTGCCGCTGCTGGACGAGCCTGTACCTCCTTCGATGGGGCAGTACAGCAAGCCCCACACCAAGGCCTGGGCCGCCAAGATCGCGTCGTTCGACGCGTACGTCTTCGTGACGCCCGAGTACAACCACGCGCCGTCGGGGGCCCTGAAGAACGCCATCGACTACCTCTATGCGGAGTGGAACAACAAGGCGGCGGGCTTCGTCAGCTACGGCAGCGCGAGTGGCGTTCGGGCGGTCGAGCAGTTGCGGCTGATCATGGGCGAGTTGCAGGTCGCCGACGTGAGGGCGCAGGTCATGCTCTCGTTGTTCACCGACTTCGAGAACTTCACGACGTTCAAGCCGGCCGCGTTCCACGAGAAGTCCGTCAACGCCATGCTCGATCAGCTCGTCGCCTGGGGCGCCGCCATGAAGACCCTGCGCAGTCCGTGACGTGATCGCTCGTCCGGAATCAGTCGGTGTGGCTCTGTTTATGTCCGCAACAGATGCGTAATGCGGGCGCCGACGGCGTTGCGAGGCGAGAAGACGCGCGTCATGACGCCCACGCGAGCTTCTTGCCCTCGTTCAGCATGACAGAAGGGGGACTTCTGTCCTGTGATTTTCCGCCGCACGCCGTGCCTTTTGGAGACGCCGCAAAAAACCTTGGCCCATGATGCGGATCGGGCCTATAATCGCCCGCGGCGGTGGGTGATCGGGCTCGGAGCGGATGTCGTTTGTTGACGGAGATGTGATGGTGCGGACAATCAGAGTGGCCGGATTTGCGGCAGGGGTCGCCCTGTGCGGGCTTTCGATGATCGCAGGTTGCCAGAAGGATCGTTCGGCCGGTCCGTCGATGAAGGTCGAGCCGGTCCCGATTGTGCCTGCGGCTGCCGAGAAACCCGACGAAGGACCGGCCCAGACGACGACGGTCGAACCGGCGGTTCAGGTCGTTGAGCCGAGTGTCGCGGAGCCTACAGTCGGCCTCGCGCTGGCGTTTTCGGTCGGTCGGGCGGCCACGTACAAGGCCACGACCGAAGCGAGAAAGAGCATCGAGTGGATGGGGTCCGAGTCGGGCAAACCCGCCGATTTCTCCGACGGATACACAGGCAACTCTGTCGAGATGACGTTCGAGCAGCGCGTCGAGACGGTCCGCGAAAACGGCAACGCCGTCCTGGCGATCACGATTCGCGCCCTCAAGTATCGCGGCGTGGTGGCGAGTCGGCCTGTCTTCGAGTTCGACAGCACCGATCCCAACGATGGTCAAGAACCCCTGATGGCGCTGATCGGAAAGAGCTATCGGCTGGAGATGTCGTCCGGCGGGGAAGTGGTCGCACTGCTCGACATGGAATCGGCCCGCAAGGCGGTCAAGGCCGGGTCGCCCGCCTACAGCGTGGCGGCGAAGATCCTCTCCGAGGAGATGATCCGCGATCAGCACGAGATTCCGCCTCTGTCGGCCCTCAAGGGAGGGCAGGTCGGTCCGGGACAGAGCTGGAGCGATCTGAAGTCGTTCTCATTCAGCAGCATGGGCGCCAAGAGCTTCGAGCGGGTCTACACGCTCAGGCAAGTGGGGCAAGACGCCGGCAGGACCGCGGTGGTCGAGATGAAGGCGATCCCCTCAGCGGCCATGGCCGAGCAGATGCACAAACGCCAGCCCGCCGGCCTGATGCCGGGACTGTTCGACAGCACGGACAAGTACGAAGGCCGTCTGGAACTTGACCTCGAGGGCGGGCGGCTCCGCCAGTACGCAGAGGACATGCAGACCGAATGGATCGTTGCCGATCCCGCGGCGATGCAGGATACTACCGCTGTGCCGAGGGCCATTAAGATGGCCGCCCAACGGCTCCAGCGGCTGGAACTGGTCGAGTAGTCGCGGCGTGGCAGGATGCAGGATGGGATTGAAAGGAAACGCGTGAGAGCCCGATGGATGCTCGTCATCACGGCCGCTGCGGCCCTGATCGCAGGCTGCAAGACGCCCACGGACGGAGAGGGCAAGGTTGCGGAGGCCACGGCGCCGGCGCGGGATCGGAGCCGCGTGTTTGTGACCGTGGATTTTGAGCAGGGCCGTACGCTTCGATACCGGATCGCATCGAGACGGGCGGTGACGCTGGACTGGGACCCCAACGCGTCCGCTGCGAAGAACCGCGTGGAGCATCGCCAGGAACAGATGGAGACGATCGTCGCATACGCGCCGGTCGAGGTGGACCCGTACGGCGTCAGCACCCTCCGTGCGACGGTGGAATCCATCAGTGCTTCCCGCAGCGGGGGACCCGTCGCCCGTTCGCAGGGAGTAGACGCCGTCGAGAGCGCCAGGGGCAAGAGCTTCCTGCTCAGGGTCGATGCTCGCGGCCGGATCGTCGATGCCAACGAACTGAGGAGCCTTGTCCAGGAGATGGGGGAGAACGCCTTCCAGACCGGCGCACGAGGCGGTCGGATCAAGAATCCCGACATGATCGGGGACTTCGTGGCCGGCGTGTGGTTCCTCTGGGACGGCGCCGCGACGATTCCCCTGCCGGCCGAAGGGCTGGCGATCGGGCAGACATGGACGTCGCAGCTTTCCGTGCCGACCCCGATGGTGATGCGAAAGGCCCGCGACGTGACGTACCGGTTCAACGGGATTCGCTCAGGCCCGCGCGGCGCCGCGGCGGTGATCGAGGGCACGTATGCGCTGGCCGACTCGACGCCGGCGGACTGGCCCGTGCCGTACTCGGGACGGTTCCGGGTCGCCGGGACTTTCGGGTTTCTCGGTCCCTATGAGGCGCTTTCGCTGGAAGGCATGGGCGAAGAGCTGTACAACATCCAGGCCGGCCGGCTCGAACAGCGTCGGCAAACGTACACGATGCAGATCCAGGCCTCGGTGCCCCCGATGGGGATCGAGGCGCATCCGCACATCACGATCGAGCAGACGCTGATTGCGGAACTGCTGAGCAATGAAATCCGAAATCCGAATATCGAAATCCGAAACAAATCCGAATGACCAAAGCTCGAGATTCAAAACGGTTCATTCGACATGGCGGCAGCGTTTCGCTCATTTGGGTTTCGGTCCTTTGAATTTGTTTCGGATTTCGAGTTTCGAATTTCGTGCTTTCTAATTGGGAGGTAATCGTATTTTGGACCGAACGAACCTGTGGGCGCCGTGGCGGATACCCTACATCCGCGACATTGGCAAGAGCGACGGGTGCTTTCTCTGTCACGACCTCGCGCATCCGGAGGAGGACGACGAGAACCTCGTTCTGTGGCGGACCGCGCGGAGCCTCGTGGTCCTCAACCGGTTCCCCTACAACAACGGTCATCTGCTGATCGCCCCGGCCCGACACATCGCGACGCTCGAAGAGACTTCCGAAGAGGAGATGCTGGAGTTGATCAAGCTGATCCGAGAATCGCAGCGGGCGCTGTCCCTGGCGATCCGCCCGATGGGCTTCAACGTGGGCCTGAACTTCAGCCGTTGTGCGGGAGCGGGTCTGCCGGGCCATATGCACATCCACGTCGTGCCTCGCTGGGACGGCGACACGAACTTCATGGGCGTGTGCAGCGATACGAAGGTGATCAGCCAGTCGATGATCGATCTGCTGGAGGAGCTCAGGCTGGCCAGCGAGAAACATTCTCTGCCGGGGCTTTGAGGACAGGGTGGGTAACGCTCATAGGACCGATCGGACGAATCGGACCGGGGCGCGGAGAGAATCATATGGTCCAGGGTGTTTGTGCTTACGCCGCCACGGAGGCGGCCAGTAAGGGGCGTGCGTATCCCGAGTCGCCTCATCCGTACCGTTCGGATTTCGAGCGGGACCGCGACCGGATCATCCACAGCTCCGCGTTCCGACGGCTCGACGGCAAGACGCAGGTCTTCACGCCTGGATTGGACGACTATTACCGCTCCCGGCTGACGCACACCATCGAGGTCTCGCAGATCGGCCGCACGCTTGCCAAGGCGCTCGGTCTGAACGAGGTCCTCGCCGAGGCGATCTGTCTGGCCCACGACCTGGGGCACCCTCCTTTCGGCCACGCCGGGGAAGCGGCGCTGAACGCTGTGATGGCCGACCACGGCGGTTTCGAGCACAACGCCCAGTCGCTGCGGATCGTCGATCTGCTGGAGCATCCGTATCCGCAGTTCATGGGCCTGAACCTGATGTACGAGACCCGCCTGGGCCTGGCCAGGCACAAGAGCCGGTACGACCAGCCCGATGCGCGCGCGTTTGCCGAGGCCAATTGCACGCTGGAGGGCCAGGCGGCGGACCTGGCCGATCGGATCGCGTACAACTGTCACGACCTGGAGGACGGGATGCGGGCCCGCCTGATCGAGCCCGAATCGATGAGGGAAATCGAGATCTTCACGCAGGCCAGGGACCGCGTTCAGTTCGACGCGATCGACGACTGGACCATCAAGCGGACCCGCGTGGCCAAGGCGATCATGGACATCCTCGTGGGCGATTGCATCGAGACCAGCGGCGCCAACATCGAGTCGGCGGGGATCCGGACCGCCCACCAGGCGTGCGCCGACGCGGCCAATCGCATCTCGCTGTCGCCCGACAACGACCGCAGACTGCGGGTCCTGGAGGAGTTCCTGCTCCAGAGGTTCTACCACCACGAGTCGCTCGTGCAGACGGGCGAGAAGGTGAGAGGCTGGATCGCCGAGCTGTTCGAGCGGTTGTGCCGCCGGCCCGACCAGATGCCCCGCTATTTCCAGGGCTTCATCCGCCAACACGGTCTTCAGCGGGCCGTCTGCGACTACATCGCCGGCATGACCGACCGCTACTGCCTCAAGACGCTCGGCGTCGTGGCTTCGTGATATTGCGATCCACATCGTTCTGCCGGACAAACCCACTGCCTGTTTCCTTTTGACCTTCGCGTCTGTTTCCGGTAGTGTTTCTGCCCTATGTACTGGAGACGACTGATTGCCGCGTGTTTTGGGTTGGGTTGGCTGCCGGTTGCGCCGGGGACCTGGGGTTCGCTGCCGCCGGCGATTACGTTCGGCCTGCTGGTGTATTTCGGCGCGGCGAATGTTGCGATCCTGATGGTCATGGCTGCGATGGCGGCCGCCGGGTGCGTGGCGTGCATTTGCTGTGCACCGGCTTCGATCGCGGCCAAGGGCAAGCAGGACCCCGGCGAGGTCGTCATGGATGAGTTCGCCGGTCAGGCGTTGGCGTTTCTGGCGGCGCCGCTGCTGTTGGCGAGGAGTCTCTCCGGTTGGGAGAGCCTTGCGATCGCGGCCATCGGATTCCTTGCGTTTCGTGTGTTCGATATCCTCAAGCCGGGGCCCATCCGAAAGCTGGAGCGGTTCCCGGCAGGGTGGGGCATTCTGGCGGACGATCTGGGGGCCGGGGCGGCCGCGGCTGTTTGCGTCTGTGTCGCGGCGGTCTTGATAGTGCGAGGCTAGCCAAGGCGGTGCGCGATGCGCACCCTGCAGGCCCATAGGTGATTATGATCGAATGGATTGCGGTCATTGTGTTGGGGTTCATCGAGGGAATCACGGAGTTTCTGCCGGTATCCTCGACCGGCCATCTGTTGCTGGCCCAGCAGTTCTTCAAGGAGATGTGGGGGCTGCCGCAACGGTCGGATCTGTTCAACACGGTGGTCCAGTGCGGGGCGGTCCTGGCGGTGCTCGTCCTGTTCACCCAGCGGGTCAAGCAGATGCTCTTCCAATGGCGCGATCCGGTCGTGCGGACGTTCATCTTCAAGCTCGCGGCGGCCTTCTTCCTCACCGGCATCGGCGGGCTTGCTTTGAAGAAGGCAGGTCTGGAGCTGCCTGAGACCGCCGGACCGGTCGCCTGGGCAACCCTGATCGGCGGCTTCGTCATCTTCGCGGTGGAACGGTGGGTGAAGAACCGGCCGCAGGCAGGGGAGGTCGGCTGGCTTTCCGCCATCGTGGTCGGGGTGGGCCAACTGGTCGCGGCGGTGTTCCCTGGGGCTTCCCGGTCCGGCACGACGATCCTGGCTGCGATGGCTGCGGGAACCGCCCGCAAGCCGGCGACCGAGTTCTCCTTCCTCCTGGGCATTCCGACCCTGCTGGCGGCGGGGGGGCTCCAAATCGTCGACGCCTGGCAGGACGCACAGGCTCAAGGCGCCGAAATGACAGAGAACTGGGCCCAGTTGCTGGTCGCAACGCTTGTGGCGGCGGTAACCGCGTTTGTCGCGGTCAGATGGCTGTTGCGGTTTGTCCAGAGCCACACATTCGCGGCTTTCGGCTGGTATCGCATCGCGTTGGGCGTGGTCATACTCCTGACGTTGCGGTAGATTGCACGAAACCGAGCGAGGATTTGCGGGTTCCTGCCGAAAAAAAGATTTAGGAAACCGCCGATTGTGCATATAATATAGGGTGTGAAAGGAGCCGGGATGGGCCCGATGTCCGGGCGCATCACGGTTCGATGGAATACCGGATGGAATTCTGTGGAGGGTCTATTCCCCCATGGCGACGAATAGCTACGGCTCTTTGTGCGACGACTTCTATATCGACATGTACGTGAACACGGAACTGGACCTGCCCACCGAGCGCGACACGATCCTGACGTTCTTCGATCGCGTCCAGAGGCAATTCCCCACGATGGGCCGGTTTTCCCGGCGCGACAACGGGGAATACTGCCTGGAGGAGGATCAGGCGTCCGGCCAGTATCGGTGGGTGAGCCTGGAGGTCGATCGGGTCGGTTCCGGCGCGGTCAATCCGCCGACGATCGAGGAAGTGCACAGCCAGAACAAGCTGATTTTGGATCTGATGCCGTACATGCTCGGGGTCACCCCCCTGGACGTCGATTCATTGGATTTGACGTATGCCATGGATTTCGACTGCTCGGGCAATCACGACGAGGTGATCGCGGAAGCATTGTTCGGTTCCAGCGCCTTCGGCTGGCTCCTGGACGTGCCGCACTCCAGGCCGATCGTGTACTCGCCGGCGATGGTGTTTTCGCTGGCCGAGGACGACCACACCCAGGCCCGTCTGAGCATCGAGTCCAAGACGAGCCTCTACGAGCCCGGCGAGAAGGAGCCCAGCCGCGACGAGGCGATCACGCTGTCGCTGACCGTTCGCCAGTATCCCAAGGCCAACGAACGGTTCGATCCCGCGGGCTCGCTGGAGCGGCAGGTTCAGATCGTGGAGGAGCTGATGAGTGAACGGATTCTGCGTCATTTCGTGCAACCTTTGACGGAGGCGATCGCACAGAGACGCTCGTCATAGAACTGGAATTGGAAGCGGGAGTCGCGATGGCTATAGAAGCTCCACTGAGCCGGTACAAACGAACCAATCTCTACATCTATATCGGCGTGTGCCTGGTGATGGCGTCGTGGTTCGCCTACGACGGGTACCTCAACCAGAAATTCATCGCCGAGCACACCGACGAGCAGGGCCAGCCGAACAGCACGCTCGTCATCAACCGGGTCTCGCCGCCGTTTCTCGTCGTCGGGGCCGCGCTTCTGGGCGGATACCTGTACCTGATCCGCAACCGCAAGGTCGTCGCCGCCGACGATGCCCTGATCATCGCGGGCAAGCGCCGCATCCCCTACGACGCGATCGAGAAGATCGACAAGACGCACTTCGAGAAGAAGGGCTTCTTCACGATCACCTACAAGAACGAGCAGGGCGCCACGGCCCAGCGAACGCTCGGCGACCGGGAATACGATAAGCTGGGTCCCATTCTCGACCATCTGATCGCTCAGATCTCGTAATGCGGCCAGTCCGTCCGTCCAGGAACAAGTCTCATGAAACGCAGGGCCAAGACATGGCGCTGCAAGTTCAATCCAGCAGCCCATTCAAAACCAGCGCCGCTTCCTGGCGCAGGGTCAGGAGTTGTCGGAGGTTCTGCCTGGCCTTGGTCAGTTCCTGGCGGCTCTGCTCCTGGGCGACCCGAAGGGCGGTCAGC
>Ga0228535_1000336_pt1 | contig 143564 bp, 133 predicted proteins | sample SJ1metagenome_FD_168457 | JGI IMG/M metagenome (GOLD analysis project Ga0228535, IMG submission 168457) | Enriched culture of PCE-dechlorinating microbial communities from Ithaca, New York, USA - SJ1 | ecosystem: Engineered > Modeled > Simulated communities (microbial... > Unclassified...
AACCAAGGCAAGGGTTACGGAAGCTCTCGTGAAGAGGCGTGCTACTGTATATTTACTGAATGATACCAAGCGCGAAAGCACTTGATATCACTTAGTAATTTGGTGGAGGCGGCGGGAGTCGAACCCGCGTCCGGAAATCTTCAGCTGCAGCTTCTACACGCTTAGTCCCCGATTTAAGGTTCGCCTCGGAGGCCTCCCGGGGACGGGATCCCTCTCCGGCTATCCTGTGTTTGGTTTCGCCTCATCCGCCACAGGAGATCAGAATCGGCTATCCTGGCTGATTTTGCGCCCTGTTCGAGCCGTCAGGAGAACCCGGCAGGACGAGGCTACTTAAGCAGCCTGTGCGTAAACGTAGTCGTTGGCGTTTACTTGTTTTCTACCTGTTTTAGGAGCCCGGTAGAAACCTCCGCGTGCCACTGTCAACCTCAATTATCCCCGTCGAAACCGTGGCGCCCCCACTTGATCTATCGTCCGGGAACAATTTCACTTTTAATTTAGCCTGCCTGGGGTGGAAAGTCAAGGAAGGATGCCGTGCCCTTTCCCAGAATGTGCCTTGACAAAGAGGCCTCTAGAATTCTAAAAATTCAATGAGATCGCAAGGCACAGGAGAGAGACCATGTTTTCCCTGGAATTCGATCTGAACACCCTGCAGACCATCCCCCTGTTCAACAACATCATCAACTCCCTTCATGATGGGGTCCTCATCGCCGACCAGGACGGGATCGTCAAGTATGTCAACAGCGCCTACCTTCGTCTCACGGGGGTTTCGAGCGGGGATGTCCTGGACAAGCGGATCGAGGAGGTCCGCCCCGGGGCGCGCCTGCCCGATGTTCTGAAGGCGGGAAGGCCTCTTCTCGGCATCCGGCGCAAGGTCCGCAACATCGAATACATCGCCGACATCAGCCCGATTCTGCTGGGCGGCAAGGTCGTGGGGGCCATCTCCATCGTGCGCGACATCACGGAGATCACGGAACTCAGCGGCAAGCTCAGGGACTTCACCCACAAGGTCCAGGAGCTGAGCAACAAAGTCCGGGAGATCCACCGGGCCCATTACGATTTCGGTGATATCATCGGCAGGAGCCCGGAGCTGGAAAAGGTCAAAACCATGGCATTGAGGGTGGCTGAGGGTGATGCCCCCGTTCTCGTTCTGGGGGAAAGCGGTTCGGGAAAGGAACTCTTCGCCCACGCCATTCACAAGGCAAGCCCGAGACGGAACAACCCTTTCGTTGCAATCAACTGTTCGGCTTTCCCTCCTCACCTGCTGTCGAGCGAGCTTTTCGGTTACGAAGAAGGCGCTTTCACAGGCGCGGCGAAGGGTGGGAAGTTGGGCCTTTTCCAGCTCGCCCACGGTGGGACGTTGTTTCTCGACGAGATCGGCGACATGGAGTTCGACCTGCAGGCGAAACTCCTCCGTATCCTCGAAACAGGCGAATTCATGCGGATCGGGGGAACAAAACCGATCAAGGTCGATGTCCGCATTGTTTCCGCTACGAACAAGGATCTGGAAAAGCTGATCCGGGAGACCAAGTACCGCGAGGACCTGTTCTACCGGCTCAACGTGATCGCCCTCCGCATCCCACCGCTCCGAGCCCGCACGGAGGATATCCCCCTGCTCGTCGAATACTACCTGGATCGTCTCGGCTCCAAGATGAACCGAGGGATCGCCCTTTCCGACGAGGCGCTCACGATCCTGAAGCAGTACCATTATCCGGGAAACGTGCGGGAGCTGTTCAATATCCTCGAGTTTGCGGCAAACACCTGCGAGGGCCCGACCATCATGCCAAGCGACCTCCCGATTTTCTCTAGGATCAAGTACCAGCCCGAGCCCCAGGGGATTCTCACCGACGCCCGTCGGACATCGGAGAAAGACGCCATCCAGGCGGCGTTGAAGAACTTCGGCACGTCCGTGGAGGGCAAGCGCAGGGCGGCACAGCATCTCGGAATCTCCCTTGCGACGCTCTACAACAAGATTCGGCAATACGGGATCTAAAATGGGGATTGCCACGGCTCGCGAGGCGCGCCTCGCCATGACGACTCTCACAGACAAAGAAAGGGGGCCCATTTGAGGCCCCCTTCGCTGTTGCTGAGTCGGTTTATCGATTCTCTCAGAATCTTGGGAACGGCAGGACGCCCAGGATCAGGCAGGCGATCGTCATCACGACCGTCGTCGAGAAGGCCCACCAGAAGATGAACCGCTGATGATCGCCCAGTTCCACCTTGCACAGACCGATCAAGATGAACGTCGAGGCCGTCAGTGGACTCAGGGGGAATCCTGTCGTCATCTGGCCCAAGATCGCCGCGCGGCCGATGATGGCCGGCTCGATCCCGAATGCCGAGGCGGTCTGGCTGACGATGGGGAGAACCCCGAAGTAGTAGGCATCGGGCGTGAACACGAGGCTCAGGGGCATGCTCGTGAGGGCCACGACCACGGGGATGGTGGACCCCAGCGACGCGGGGATCAGGGAAATCAGGGTTTGCGACATGGCCTGGATCATCTTCGTACCCGTGAGGACGCCGGTGAAAATCCCCGCCGCGAAGATCATGGAAGAGACGAAGGCCATGTTCTGCGCCCAGGCATTGATGCGGCCCAGCTGATCCTGGACATGGGGGTAGTTCACGGGCAGCGCAATGGCACAGCCGATCATGAAGATGACGGCCAGAGGCAGCCAGTTCAGGATCAGGGCCACGATCACGACGATGGTGAGGATCAGGTTGAACCAGAACAGGTGCGGCCGCCGGACGGCCTTGTCCGCTTCGCTCAAGGGGATCTCCAAATCGATGCCCACCAGGGCCTGGCCTTTTGCGAGCCCCAGGCGCTTGCGCTCATTGCGGCCGATGAGGTAGGCGCAGAACCCGGCCCAGAGCACTCCGACGATCATGGCGGGCAGCACCGGCGTGAAGAGCTGGGCCGAGTCCACGTGGAGGGACGCCATAGCCCGCGCCGTGGGACCGCCCCAGGGGATGATGTTCATGGCCCCCGCCCCCAGACAGACGATCCCCGAGAGAGCCAGCGGGCGCATGTTCAAGCGGCTGAAGATCGGAACCATGGCCGAGCAGGTGATCATGAAGGTGGTGGCCCCGTCGCCGTCCAGAGCAACCGACACCGTCAGCGCAAACGCGATCAAGGCGGCCTTCACGGGGTCGCCCTTGAGCAACTTGACCAGCCCCTTGATCAGCGGATCGAAGAGTCCCACGTCCAGCATGAGACCAAAGTACAGAATGGCAAACCCGATCATGACACCTACGGGGGCGACCCGGATGATGCCGTCGATCATCATCTTGCCGATTCCTGTCACGGGATAGAGCCCTGTAGCATAGGACCCGATGACGGCGGCAAGGGCAGGAATGAGGATCAGCGACACGTGAACGGACAGCCTCTTCGTCATGATCAGGGCGAGAAACACGCCGATCGTGATGAAACCCAACAATGACAGCATGATGACACCTCCTCCTTCAATTCAAGAACGTAGAAGCACCGATTTCCTCCCCATCACTTCACAGCGCCCGCTTTCTTCAACCGGGCGCAGTCTTCCTCCGACAGGCCGAGAACACCCTTCAGGATCTCCTCCGTGTGTTGTCCATGCAGCGGTGCCGTAGCTCGAATCGACGGCTTCGTCTCGGTGAACTTGATCGGGCAGGCAACCACTTTCATTGTTCCCTCCAGCGGGTGAGGCATATCGACGACCATTCCCCGGGCCCCGGCAATGTGGGGATCGTTGACGATCTGTTCGATATTGTAGATCGGGGCGCAGGGAACGCTGAAGCTCATGAGCAGGGAGATGATGTCGTCGGCCTTGCGCTTCGACGACCATTCCGTGACGATTTCCTTCAGGGGCGTATATTCCCGGACACGGTCCCGGTTGGTTGCGAATCGCGGATCCTGCAGAAGATCCTCCCGTTCGATAGCCTTGCAGAACCGTTTCCACACCTCCTCGCCGCCGACGCCGATGACGACCCAGCCATCCGATGCCGCGAATGAATCGTAGGGGGCAATGAACTCATAGCGGTTGCCGATCCGCCCTGGGATGCGACCCTCCACAAGGTGGAGTTGGACGATGGTCTCCATGGCACTCACGACGGAATCCACCAGGGCCACGTCGACCCTTTCGCCCATGCCCGTACGCTCCCGGCCCTTCAGGGCGGCCAGGATGCCGATCGCGCAGTTGAGACCCGCCAGGATGTCCGCCATCGCCGTGCCTGTGCGCGTGGGAGGCGAGTCCGGCCATCCCGTCGTGCTCATGAGTCCCCCCATGGCCTGGCCGATGATGTCGTAGCCGGGCCTGTCCTTGTAAGGGCCGTATTGGCCGAAGCCAGAGATGGATGCGTACACGAGCCTCGGGTTGATCTTCTTGACGTCGTCATACCCGAAACCCAGCTTTTCCATCGTCCCCGGCTTGAAATTTTCGATCAGGACATCGGCCTTCTTCAGGAGACTCGCCAGGATATTCTTGGCTTCTTTTTTCTTGAGGTCGAGAATAAGGCTCTTCTTGTTGCGGTTCAGATTGGCGAAATAGGTGCTTGCGCCCCGCAGAAAGGGAGGATAACCCCGCGAGTCGTCCCCGCGCTCCGGCTCCTCCACCTTGATTACAGTTGCACCCAGATCAGCAAGGAGCATCGTGCAAAAGGGACCGGCCAGAACACGGGTCATGTCCAGAACTCGCAAACCGCTCAGAGCGCCTGACTGATTATTTTTCGTCATGTTAATCCCTCCTTCGGAATGTGACATTTCTTCATGATAACAAGGATCGTGCCTGTACAAAATACATTGAATTCATTGATGATTCGACGCGAGTAGTTTCAAGACTTTTAATATAATTCTAGAAATTGAGAAACTGAATGAGGGCGTTTGAATGGAAAAAGCGATACCGCGACACTTCGTTTACGGTGAGATTATTACTTGCTGAATTCGTGAATGAAAGGGTTCCCGACAGAAGACAACATCAGCGGTTGCGGCCCCGGATGGCGCGCTCCATTTCGCGCTTGTCCGTCTTGCGCTTGAGGTCCTCCCGGCGGTCGTGGGTCTTCTTGCCGCGGCCCACGCCCAGCAGGATCTTCACCTTGCCGTTCTTGAAGTAGGCCTTTAGCGGGATGACGGTCTGCCCCTTCTCCTGGGTGCGGCCGTAGAGCTTGCGGATCTCCTGCTTGTGCAGCAAAAGTTTTCGCACCCGCAGGGGGTCGTGGTTCATGATGTTGCCGAAGGTGTAGGGGCTGATGTTCATGTCGTAGAGGAAGACCTCGCCGTTCTTCACGCGGGCGAAGCTGTCCGTCAAGTTGCCCTTGCCTTCGCGGAGGGCCTTGACCTCGGTGCCCACCAGGGAGATGCCGGCCTCGTAGGTATCCTCGATCTCGAAGTTGAGTCGCGCGGTCTTGTTCTGGCAGATGGGTTTTTCGCCTGCCTGCTTCTTAGCCATCGTGTCTGCCCCGGGGCATGTAGTCCTTCTTGACGTTCTTCATGGCGCGGAAGAGGTTGTCCCGGACGAGCCGGTTGTCCTTCTCCAGCGCGGTGAGCAGCTCCTTGACGTAGCGCCTGCGGGAGTTGACGCTCGTGGGGCAGCGGTTTGCGATCACGGGGAAGCCCCTCTCGCGGGCGAATTTCTTGATGAGCTCCTCGCGGATGTACGCCATAGGCCGGATGATATGGAGCGTCCCCCCGAAGATCCGCTGCTTGGGCATCATAGTGCTGATCTCGCGCCCGTAGAGCATGTTGATCAGCAGCGTCTCGATCATGTCGTCGCGGTGATGGGCGAGGGCGATCTTGTTGCAGCCCCGCTCGTCTGCGATCTCGAAGATGCGGCGGCGCCTGAGCCGCGAGCACAGGAAGCAGGGGTTTTTCCGGTTCACCTCGCTGTGCGCCACAAGCCCGATGTCGGTGCGGTCGATGACGAAGTCGCAGCCCATCTGCCGCAGGGTGTCCTCCAGCTGCACCACGTCCTCGCCGCTGCCTTCGAAGCCCAGGTCGATGTGCACGGCCGTGACGGCGTAGTCGCCGGGGATGACGTACTTGGGCGTCCGGAGCAGGTCCAGGAGGACCATGCTGTCCGTCCCCCCCGAGACGCCGACGAGGATCCGGTCCCCCGGCTCGATCATGCCGTACTCGTCCGACACGGTCTCGAACCACTTGTTGAGGTGATTGTGAAGCCGGGTCCTTTTCTCCCCGTTCGGCTGCCTGTCGTTCACCGGTTCGTTCCCTGCCCTGAATCCGCGATACCCAAAAATGTATACCACATCGGCCCTTTGAAGCAAACCCCAATCGGGCGCTGAGGGGAGCAGTTCAGCTTGCAAAATTGCGGGCTTTGGGATAAGCAGGGAGCGGCATTAACGGCGGGGAGTATTCACCCTCACCCCGACCCTCTCTCCTCAAGGGAGAGGGAGATTTCGGTAAGGGTTATCACAGGGAGGAGATATGAGCGAGATCATCCGGGTACATGCGCGGGAAATCCTCGATTCGCGGGGCAATCCGACCATCGAGGCGGAAGTCATGCTGCTGTCGGGGATTATCGGCAGGGCGGCGGTGCCCTCGGGGGCGTCCACCGGCGAGCGCGAGGCCCTGGAGCTGCGTGACGGCAACAAGGATCGCTTCATGGGCAAGGGCGTCCAGAAGGCGGTCCAGAACGTGATCCTCAAGATCGGTCCTGAGATCGTCGGGATGGACGTCTTCGAGCAGCGACGCCTCGACTACACGATGATCGAACTGGACGGCACGGAGACCAAGCGCAACCTCGGGGCCAACGCCATCCTCGCCGTCTCCCTGGCCTGCGCCCAGGCGGCCGCCCAGCGGCTGGGCATGCCCCTGTACCGCTACATCGGCGGCGTGGCGGCCAAGGACATCCCCGTCCCGCAGTTCAACATCCTCAACGGCGGGATGCACGCCGACAACAACGTGGACATCCAGGAGTTCATGATCATGCCCGTGGGCGCCCGGAGCTTCCGGGAGGGTCTTCGCATGGGCGCGGAGGTCTTCCATACCCTTCGCTCGGTCCTCAAGGCCAAGGGGTACAGCACTTCCGTGGGCGACGAGGGCGGCTTCGCCCCCAACCTGAAATCCAACGAGGAAGCCCTCGTCTTCATCGTCGAGGCGATCCGGAAGGCGGGCTACGAGCCCGGCGGCAACGTTTGCATCGCTCTGGATGCGGCGGCCAGCTCCTTCTACCAGAAGGGCAAGTACAACCTGGCGGCCGAGAAGAAGCCCCTGAAGGACGCCGAGGAGATGGTGAAGTTCTACTCGGGACTCATCAAGAAGTACCCCATCATCTCCATCGAGGACGGCCTGGCCGAGGGCGACTGGGACGGCTGGAAGCTCATGACGGAGGAATTGGGAAAGAAGGTCCAGATCGTGGGCGACGACATCTTCGTGACCAACAAGAAGATCCTGGAGAAAGGCATAAGGCAGGGCGTCGCCAACTCGGTCCTGATCAAGCTCAACCAGATCGGCTCCCTGTCGGAGACCCTCGAGACGATCGAGATGGCCAAGACGGCGGGTTACACGACGGTCGTCTCCCACCGCTCGGGCGAGACGGAGGACACCGCCATGGCCGACGTGGCCGTGGCCATGAACTGCGGCCAGATCAAGAGCGGCTCCACCTCCCGCAGCGAGCGCCTGGCGAAGTACAACCGCCTCCTGCGCATCGAGGAAGAGCTGGCCACGGCGGCGGTCTATCCCGGCCGCAAGGCGCTGTACAGCGTAAAGTAAGGTTCAAGGACAAAAGATAAAGGAAAGCCCGCTTCATGCATGCTGATGCGGGCTTTTTCTTTCCTGGACCCAGTGCCCTGGCCCCTGAACCCTGCGATTACAGGAACCGGAAGATCCTCTGCCGCACGGCCTCGATGCGGCTCTTGTTCTCCGTGAGGGTGTAGAAGGTCTTCGTTTCCTTCTTCTCCCCGCGCTCGACGGCCTTCAGGATCTCCTCGTCGATGAGCGCCTTCACGGCGTTCTGGTAGTTCGACGCACTCTGGGCCTCGTTGCGCAGGATCTCGCCCTTGCGGTACATCCGGGTCCCCAGCTTCTGCACCAGCTTGAGGAATTCCTTGTCGGCGCGCATGTCCTTTTTCAGGTACGAGGACCCCCGGGTGACGACCCAGTAGGACTCGATGTAGTTCTGGATGAGCCCCGCGTAGGGCCTCAGGTTGGTGCGCCCCCTGCCCTTCACCTCGATCCAGGCCTCGCCCCCCTTCTCGAGGCCCGCCACCATGCCCCGGTCCAGCAGGTAGGCCAGGGCCTCGTGGACCTCCTCGGCATCCCCCTTTCGGTGGTCGAAGATGAACTCGTGCCGGAAGAGGCGCTTGAAGAACTTGTAGTCCTCCATGAGCTTCACCAGAGGGATCGACTCCTCGCTGGTCGATAGGATGGAGGCCGCCACGAAGGACAGGGGCACGAAGAAGTGCAGGATGTTGTTCTTGTAGTACTCCAGGTGCAGCCGCTTCTCCTCGTCCAGGGAGTAGACGACCTCGGCGAACTCGTCCTCCTCGCCCTCCTCGGCGCCCATCTCGGAGATGAACCCCGCGGCCTTGAACTGCTCGAGGGCGTCCTCGATGGCGTGCTCGGGGTTCGCGAACGTGGTGGCGATCGGCACGCCGCGGGCGGCCAGGAAGTGGAAGAGCTCGTGGATGATCTCCAGCAGGTCGTTGCGGGTCAGGCCGCGCTTGTAGTGGCACAGCAGCGCCGCCGCCACCAGCGCGAAGGGGGTCACCACGGAGACGCGGCTGATCTCGCTGACGACCTCGTAGCTGATCTTGCGGTAGAAGCTGCGCCGCTCGTCGGTGCCCATGTCCTCCGGCGTCCTGTCCTGGGCCTGCAGGGAGGCGCACATGTAGATCGGCTCCCCCACGTTCAGGTAGACGCGCCCGTAGCGCTTGTCGAGGAGCTTGCGGCTCTTGATGACCGAGCTGGCCTTCTCCTTCTCCTTCTGGGCGCCGCCCAGCTCCTGGATGTAGGACTTCTCTTCGAGGACGCGGTCGTAGCCGATAAAGACGGGAATGAGGGCGACGTCCCGGTGCAGCTCCGTGCAGGCCTGGATCACCATCGAGAGCATCCCGTACTTGGGCATGACCATCTTGCCCGTCCGGCTCCGCCCCCCCTCGATGAAGAACTCGATGGGGTAGCCCTCGCGCAGCATGGTCCGGATGTAGGTCTCCATCACCTGCCGGTAGACGACGTTGCCGCCGAAGGTGCGGCGGATGAAGAAGGCGCCGGCCTTTCGGAAGACGTGACCCAGGGGCCAGAACATGAGGTTCGTCCCCGCGGCGATGAAGGGCAGCGGGATGTTGTGCTTGTAGAAGACGTAGGACAGCAGCAGGTAGTCGATGTGGCTGCGGTGGCAGGGGATGATGACGCAGGGCATGCGCCGCGAGAGGTCCCGGACACGGGCGAGCCCCTCCCGGTCGAAGACGACGCCGTCGTAGATGTTGTTCCAGAGCCAGGTGAGGGCCTTGTCCCAGAGTTCGACGTAGAAATCGCTGTAGTCCGCGGCGATCTCCTCGAGATACCGCCGGGCCTGCTTTTGGATCGAAGGCAGGTCCTTCTTCGCCGTTGCGGCCTGCTCCTCCATGAACCGGACGAGCGCCGGGTCGTTCATCGCGATCCGGATGATCTCTTCACGCGCCTTGACCCGGGGTCCCAGGGCGGCGCTTTTCTCCCGGTCGACCCGGCCGATCAGCTCGGCCCTCACCCCTCCGGCGATCTCCTGCAGGGGCCCGCCGGCCGTTTCCTCCAGGATGCGGGAGAGGTCGATCGGCTCCGCGGCGATGACGGAGGTGCGGTTCTTGTACCGGATGAAGGCGATGAGCCTCCTGAGCGAACCCGGGTGCTCCTGGTCGCCGAAGAAGATGTCCACCAGGGGGCGCTCCTTCTTCTCCCTCCGCGGGCCGTAGGTGACGGCCATGGGAACAACGGTAACGGGGACGCCGAGGGCCTTCTGCGCGGTCAGGAGCTGGACGAGGGGGTCCGAAGCGTCTTCGCGTTCCGAGCCGCGGAGGTAGATCACGGAGCTGCGGCGCAGGCGGGTCAGGCGGTCGAGAATGCCCGTGGAGTCCGGCTCGGCAGGCCGGCCCTTCAGCAGGGAGCGGACGATCTTCGTGGCGCGCATCCAGAGCGGCGAGCCCATGCCGTGGCAGTACAGGGGCTGGGGGATGTTCATCCGCCGGCCCAGGTCGTGGAGAATGAGGCAGTTGAGACGGCTGGGGTATTTGAGGGCGTAAACGACGACGCCTTTCCGCGCGAGTTCCCCGATGGCGCGCTCCGCCTCGGGGGCCAACTCGACCCTGGAGAGGTACCGCGAGAGAAACCGGTGGAAGAGGATGTCGACCTTCTCGCCGGGTTCGACGCCGGGAGGGTCCCCGACGCCGGCAGGCATGCTGTGGGTGTCCGGGTCCATGGCCCCTCCGGTGTCAATCCGCCGCTTCGAAATCGTCCGTGAACTTCCGGCGCATGGTCTCCCGGACGAAGAACTCGATCTCGGAGGCCGTGTTGAAGGACATGACCTGATCGACCAGCTTCCGGCACTCCTTCATCGACACGGCGCGGATGATCTTCTTGATGCGCGGGATCACCAGGGCGTTCATGCTCAGCTCGTCGATGCCAAGCCCGAGCAGGACCATGGTGTAGACGGGCTCCCCGGCCATCTCCCCGCACATGGCGACCTCGATGCCCGCCTTGTGCCCCTCCTCCACCATGTGCCGGATGAGCTTCAGGACCGCGGGGTGCAGGGGCTCGTAGAGGTAGCTGACCCGTTCGTTGACCCGGTCGATGGCCAGGGTGTACTGGATCAGGTCGTTGGTGCCGATGCTGAAGAAATCGACCTCGCGGGCGAGGTCCCCGGCGATGAGCGCCGCCGACGGGACCTCCATCATGATCCCGATTTTCACGTCCTTGCCGTAGGGGATTCCGTCGCGCTTGAGCTCCTTCTTCACCTCGTTGAAGATCCGCTTGGTCTCCAGCAGCTCCTCCATCCCCGAGATCATGGGGAAGAGAACCCGTGTCCGTCCGTAGGCGCTGGCGCGGAGGATGGCCCTCAGCTGCACCTTGAAGAGATCCACCTCGCGCAGGCAGAAGCGGATCGCGCGCAGGCCCATGACGGGGTTCATCTCCGCGGCCAGCCGCGGGTCTGAGATGAACTTGTCCCCGCCCAGGTCGAAGGTGCGGATCGTGGCCCAGCGGATGCCCTTCGATTCGACGACCTTCTTGTAGGTGCAGAAGTGCTCCTCCTCCGTGGGCAGGCGGTCCCGGTTGATGTAGATGAACTCCGTCCGGTACAGGCCGATGCCGTCGGTGCCGTGCTGGACGGCCGAGGCGATCTCCTCGGTGAACTCGATGTTGGCCCCGATGAGCACGCGGTGCCTGTCCGCCGTGACGGCGGGCTTCCGGGCGTGCTTGAGAAGGCTGTCCTCGATCGTCTCGTAGTGCCGCTTCTTCTCCTCGTAGCGGCGCACGATCTCGGGGTCGGGGTTGACGATGACGGCGCCCGCCGTGCCGTCGATAATGACGAGGTCCCCGGTCCTCGCCTCCGTCGTGACCTTCTCGAGCCCCACGACCGCGGGGATTTCGTAGGCCCTGGCCACGATGGCGGTGTGCGAGGTCTTGCCGCCCATGTCGGTGGCGAACCCCTGGATCTTCTCCACCTTCATCTGCATCGTGTCAGCGGGGGAGAGGTCGCGGGCGATGATGATGGCGTTGTCCCCGATCCCCGACACGGTCTCGTGGTGCACCCCGGCGAGATTGCGCAGGATTCGTTGTCCCGCGTATTCCACGTCGCTCACCCGCTCGCGCAGGTACTCGTCGTCGACCTTGCTGAACACGTCGCGGTACTTGTCGAGGGTCATCCGCAGGGCCCATTCGGCATTGACCCCCTTTTCCTCGATGTTCTGAATCGTCTGCCGGATGAGCATCCTGTCGCGGAGGATCATGATGTGGACGTCGAGAATGTAGAGGGTCTCGAGGCCCTCCTGGTCCTTGAACTTGCGCTTGATCTCCAGGAGCTGGTTCTCGGAGTCCTTGATGGCCTTGCGGAAACGCCGGATTTCCTCGGCGACGAGGCTCTTGCCCTCGATCTGGTAGCGCGAGATGGGGGCATCGACGCGCCGGATCAGGTGGGCCGTGCCGATCGCGATGCCGGGGGAAACGCCCATGCCCTGCAGGATGATGGTTCTCTTGACCTCGCCGGCTGTCATGCGGCCTCCCCGAACCTGCTTTCGACGAGTTTCTCGATGCTCTCGACCACTTCGCGGGCGTCGTCGCCGTCGGCGCGCACCACGATCCGGCTGTCCTTCGAGCAGGCCAGAGTCAGGATGTCGAGCAGGCTCCTGGCGTCGACGGTCGTCCCGTCCCGCTCCAGGGAGACCTTCGAGCGGCATCCCTCCACGGCGCGGACGATCATCGCGGCCGACCGCGCGTGAAGGCCCAGCTCGTTTTTGATCGTAAGGGTTTTCTGAACGATCATCGCATCCACACGACAACGGCGCAAAGCGCCACCGCTCCATAAAGAATCGCCAGGGCGGAAAGCCCCTTTTTCACGGCCCCGTAACTGGCCAGGACGACGAGCAGGCCGGCCGCCTGAACCCAGAGTCCGGGTCCCAGCGGCTCCGGGAACGGCCCTCTCGACGAGGCCAGAACCGCCAGAGCCCCGAGGACGACCGCGTTTGCCCGGCGGACCCACCGCGTTTTCTCGGGCAGCTCGAGCCGGCGGACGAAGTCGATCCCGTCTTTGCCGTGCCGCCAGCCTTCCAGGAACCCCCGGATTCGCACCCAGAGGTGCGGGGGATTGTACAGGGCAAGGAACACGACCGGCGCGAGCACAAGGTCCTGGACGGCGAGGCAAAGGGCCGTCACGGCCGAAAAGGGCTTGAGCGCTCCCCAGAAAAAGGAATCCCCCAGCGCCGCGTAGGGGCCCATGAGGGCGTTCTTCAGCTCCGCCGCTTCCGCATGACTGTTTGCGAGTTCGAGCCGGGTGACCGCTCCGATGATGGGGGCGGCCATGTAGGGATGGGTGTTGAATCTCTGCAGGTGCCCGCCCAGGTGGGCTTGCACTTCCGGGCTGCCGGCATCCCCTTTCCCCTTCGCGAGGGGCGCCGTCGCGTAGGCAAAACCGAGGCTCTGCATCCTCGAGACATTCCATGAGGCCTGGATCAGGAGCGACCTCAGGAAGATTTTCGCGAGTTCTTTCCTTTTCAACACTTGACCGCTGCCGGATCGTTGATACATTTACAGCGAACGTTGCATCGCAGGGGTCGTGCAGCCGACTTCCTCGCCCTGTGCGGGAGAAAAACGGAACAGGAGGAACGCGATCCCCCTTCATCGCTGCGGACCGGATTCGCCCGGCTCAAACGGAAAAACCGTAACACGAACCGGGACATTAGTCAATGCATGTCGCCGGTATACCCTTGAATTTTTCGGGTTTTTACCGTTCTTTTTCCCTTGACAGTCCTTTTTTTTTCTGTTAATTACGCCTGCCGGTAAACGTAAAGGCGAGTGCGGGTTCGAAGCCATCCCCCTTGGATGGCCGTTTTTTGCGGAGCCCGGAAGAGTTCCTGAGAAATCCCGGATTGTCCATCCGGTTTTTTTGCACTCATTCAACCTCGTGAGGAAAATCGACGGGAGGTGTCAACAGTGGTCTGCCAGACAGTCAAAGTAGGTGTCGAGTGTGCGTTCATGACGAAAAACGGCTGCGGCTTCGTGGGCGGCAGCTGCCAGAAGGTCGTTGAGCAGTGCGAGGGCTGCGGCAAGGTGATCGAGTACTCGGAAGCGAAGTACTGCATGATCTACCCCAACCCCGCGGGCAAGTGGTCCATGGGCGGGTGCCCCCAGGCGACGCACAAGAAGGTCGTCAAGGAAGAGACCGTCCAGAAGGTCAACCCCCTCAAGGCCTCCAAGCGCTCCGCGAAGAAGTAATCGCGGCTCGCGGGCGCATCCGCAGCGGCCCCGCAGGAAGGCAAGAAAAAGCCGGCCCGAAGGATTCCCACCTTTCGGGCCGGCTTTCTGTTCCGATTCTCTTCCCGTTCAGCTCAAGAGATCCCGGATCGCCGTCAGCTCCTTCTTGATCGACCGGAGTTTCTCCCGGCACCCCTCGTCGGGCGGCCGGGCCGCCTCGGGATCGCGGCTGATTTCCTGCAGCCTTTTCTTCGCTCCGGCAATGGTGAACCGGTCCTGGTAGAGCAGCTTCTTGATGAGGGCGAGCGCCTCGAGGTCTTTTCGCCTGTAGAGCCGCTGCTCGGATCGGGTGCGGATGGGTTTCACGGTGCGGAATTCGGTCTCCCAGTACCGGACGACGTGCGGTTCCACACCCAGGATCTTGCTGATCTCACCGATGCGGAAGTAGGTTTTGTCGGGGATCTCGACATCCACGAGACGACCTCTCACCGGAAGATGCCCGTCGGGAACCTGCTCCCGTCCTCAGTGGAGAGGACCTGATGTTCGCCCCGGCTACTTGCTGTTCAGGGCTTTTTTGAGGACCTGGCTGGACTTGAACGTGAGCACCCGCCGGGCCGATATCTCGATCTCCGCGCCCGTCTGGGGGTTGCGTCCCCTGCGCGAATTCTTGTCCTTGACGACGAAATTTCCAAAGCCCGAGATCTTGACCTTTAGCCCCTTGGCCAGCTCATCCTTCATGATGTCGAAAACCGACTCAACGATGCGGGCCGAATCCTTCTTCGAGAACCCCAGTTTGTCGCAGACATTCTGAATGATGTCTATCTTCGTCATCGCCTTCCTCCTCTTTTCCCGGCCTCGGTGTCCTGTTACCCTTCCCCCCTGATCCTGGCGCCGGTCGTTTCGACGATCTTTTTCACGATCCGGCCGTGAGCCTGACCCGTTTCCTCGTCGGTCAATGTCTTCGATGCGGATCGGTAGGTAAACCGCAGGCCAAGACTCTTCATGCCCCCGGGAATACCCTTGCCGCTATATACATCAAAAACATCAACCTTTTCAAGCAATTCTTCCCCTGCTGCTCCGGCCAGGGCGATCATCTTCGCGGCTTCCGTCTCCAGCCCGACGAGAAACGCCACGTCCCGGATCATGGAGGGGAACCGGGAGTACTCGCGGTAACGGAACGCCCTTTCGGCCCCGCCCGTCAGCGGCCCCGCCTCGACTTCGAGGACGAAGGCCCGCCCGCGCAGGTCCATGCGGCCTGCCGCGTCGGGGTGGAGCTCCCCGAATGCGCCGATCTCCCTTTCGCCGGCGAACACGCGCGCCGCGCGGCCCGGGTGCAGCCAGGGGATGTCCGAGGCGGCCTCGCACCTCAGCCCCCCGACGCGCAGCGCCCCGGCGAGGGTCTCGAGGGCCCCCTTGACGTCGAAGAAATCGGCCGCGAGGGACTGGAAATGCCAGTTCTCCCCGTAGCGCGACCCCGTCACGAGCAGGGCGATCTTGTCGATTTCCCGGGGCAGCTCCCCCTCTCCGGCGGCGATGAAGATCTTTCCCAGCTCGAAGAGCTTGAGATCCGGCGATCCGGCATTGACGTTGCGCCGCATCGTTTCCAGCAGGCCGTAGAGCAGCGTCGTACGCATGACCGCCTGGTCCTCGGTGAGAGGGTTCGCGATCCGGACGAAGCGGCGGCGTTCATCGCCCCCGGGGAAGCCGAGCACCTCGGCCGAGTTCGGCGAAATGAAGCTGTAATTGAGAACCTCCGCGAAGCCCAGCCCGTTCAGGGCCGAACGGACGGCCGACTCGAATTCACGCTTGCGGTCGTGGAGCTCTCCGGGTACGGGGATGGCCGGGACCGTCACGGGAATCCTGTCGAAGCCGTGAATCCGCGCGATCTCCTCGATGAGATCGATCTCGCGCCACAGGTCCACGCGGAACGTGGGCGGGGTGACGGAGAGGACCCCCCTGCCTTCCTTTTTCACGGACATCTCGAGGCCCCTGAAGATGGCCGTCGCCTCCGAGGTCTTCACGGGGGTGCCGAGGATCGCCTCGACCCGGTCCATCCGAAGCCGGATGGGGCCCGAGACGGGGACCTTCCCGGGGTAAGTGTCGATGTGCCCTTTGCAGACGCGCCCGCCCGAGAGATCGGCAATGAGCTGCGCGGCCCGATCGAGGGCCCGGACGACCCCCTCGGGGTCGATCCCCCGCTCGAACCGAAAGGCGGCGTCCGTCCCCATGCCGAGGAACCTCGCCCCCCGCCTGATCGTGGAGGGGTTGAAGTAGGCGCTCTCGAGGAGCACCGTCTCCGTGTCTTCCTTCACCTCGGAGTTCTCGCCGCCCATGATCCCGGCGATGGCCACCGGCTTGCGGCCGTCGCAGATCATCAGGGTCTCGGCGTTCAGGGTCCGCGTCTTGCCGTCGAGCGAGACGAAGGGCTCGCCCTCGCGGGAGCGGCGCACGACGATCCGTCCCTCCTCGAGGAAGCGGAAATCGAAGGCGTGCAGGGGCTGCCCGAGTTCCATCATGACGAAGTTCGTCACGTCGACGACGTTGTTGATGGCCCTCAGCCCCACGGCTTCTAGGCGCTCGCGCACCCACTTCGGCGAGGGCAGGATCTTCACGCCCTTGATCATGCGGGCCGTGTACCGGGGGCAAAAATCCGGATCCAGGATCTCGACGGAGGTGAGAGACCGGATGTCTTCTGCGGACTCCTTGAAGGAGATCTTCGGGTAGCGGAGCTTCTTGCCGCACAAGATGGCCGCCTCGCGGGCGATGCCGACGATGCTCAGGCAGTCGGCCCGGTTGGGCGTGATCCCGATGTCGAGAACCGTGTCCCGCAGGTCGAGGACGTCGATGAGATTTTCGCCCAGGGGCGTGTCAGGCGGCAGGATGAGGAGACCCGACGCGTCGGGCCCGATCCCGAGTTCGTCCTCGGAGCACAGCATGCCTTCCGAGGCCTCCCCGCGGATCTTCGAGCTCTTGATCGTGTAGCCGCCGGGGATCACCGCCCCGACCGTGGCGAGGGCCACCACGTCCCCCGGTTTCATGTTCGGGGCGCCGCACACGATGGGGAGCGGCTCGCCGCCCGTGGTCACCTCCAGGAGGTGCAGCTTGTCGGCGTCAGGATGGCGATGCATGGTCAGGATCCTGGCCGTGACGACCCCGGTGAAGGCGGGGGTGTATTGCTCTACGGCATCCACCTCGAGGCCGGCCATCGTGAGACGGTCCGCCAGTTCCTGCGGGGTGATGTCGATGTCGACGTAATCTCTGAGCCACCGTAGACTGACTTTCATGGACAAGACCCTATAAGGACATGAGACAGGTTGCTGTCTTCAGTCTTCAGCCTGCATGATTAGAACTGTTCTAGGAACCGGCGGTCGTTTTCCGTAAAGAGCCGGATGTCCGAGATGCCGTACCGCAGCATGGCGATCCGCTCGACACCGAGACCGAAGGCAAAGCCCGTGTATTCCTCACTGTCGTACCCCACGGCCTTGAACACCTCGGGGTCTACCATGCCGGAACCCAGAATCTCGAGCCAGCCGCTCTGGCCGCACACCCGGCAGCCCTTGCCGCGGCACATGACGCACTGGATGTCGACCTCGGCGCTGGGCTCCGTGAAGGGGAAGAAGCTGGGCCGGAACCGCACGCCGATCTCCTCGCCGAAGACATGCTTCAGGAAGAACGTGAGGGTGCCCTTCAGGTCCCCGAAGGTGACCCCCCTGTCGACGTAGAGCCCCTCGATCTGGTGGAACATAGGGGAATGGGAAATGTCGGCGTCTGGCCGGTACACCTTGCCGGGCGCAATGACCCGCACGGGCGGCTTCTGCTTCTCCATCACGCGAACCTGGACCGGTGAGGTGTGCGTCCTCAGCAGCAGGTTCTCCGCGATGTAGAAGGTTGCCTGCATGTCGCGCGACGGGTGGTCCTTGGCCATGTTGAGGGCTTCGAAGTTGTAGTAGTCCAACTCGACCTCTGGCCCCTCGGCGATGGCGAAGCCCAGCGAGGCGAAGATCCCGCAGATCTCCTGCGTCACCTGGGTGATGGGATGAAGCGTGCCCCGGGCCACCCCCCGTCCGGGCAGGGTCACATCGACCCTCTCCTGGAGGAGCCGGCTGTCCTTCTTCGAGGCCGCGATTCCCTCGAGGACCGCGTCGATGCGCTGCGAGAGGGCCTCTTTGACCTGGTTGGCCAGCTGCCCCATCGCAGGCCGCTCCTCCGGCGGCACGGACCCCAGCCCCCGCAGGATGGACGTGAGCACGCCCTTGCGGCCCAGGTACTTCGTCCGGATCGCCTGGATCGCCTCGTCTGTCAGGGCCCCGAGAAGCTCCTCCTCGGCGTCCCGTTGAAGCTTCTCCAGCTGCTCTCTCATCCCTTCTTCTCACCTGCCGCGATGCCGGCGATGGCGGCGAACGCCCTCGGGTCGTGGACGGCGATGTCCGCCAGGACCTTGCGGTCGATGGCCACACCGGCCTTCTTGAGCCCGTCGACGAACCGGCTGTACGAAAGATTGTTCAGTCTCGCGGCGGCGTTGATCCGCGCGATCCAGAGGCTGCGGAACTCGCGCTTGCGGGCCTTGCGGTCGCGGAAGGCAAAGGCCAGGGCACGGTTGACGGACTCCGTCGCCAAGCGGTACGCCCTGCGCCGGGCCCCGAAAAAGCCCTTGGCCAGTTTCATGATCTTCCTTCGTTTCTTTCTTCCCGTCACACTTCGCTTTACACGTGCCATGATGAATCTCCTGAATCGGGCATCGGGGTTCTGGTTTCGGGGATCGGGAAGAAAGGAATGATCTTTCCTTACGATCCCGAGACCCGCTGCCTGACGCCCGCTGCCTGTTTTTTTCAAAGAAAATAGAGGGGAAGAGGCCCCTCTATGCGATGTCAACCTGTGGCCGTCCCCACCCTGCCGGCAGCCGCCCGCTAGGCGTAGGGGATCAGCCTCTTGACGCCCTTGGTGTCCCGGGCATCCAGGATCGTCGACTTCCTCAGGTTCCGCTTGCGCTTCGTCGTCTTCTTCGTCAGGATGTGGCTGTGAAAGGCCTTCTTGCGCTTCACCTTGCCCGTCCCGGTGAGAGAAAAGCGTTTCGATGCTCCCTTGTGTGTCTTCTGCTTCGGCATGGACTGCTCCTCGACGCGTTATTTCTTGGGGGATACCACCATCACCATGCTGCGTCCCTCGATCCGGGGATGCTGCTCCACGGTGGCGATGCTCTCCAGTTCTTCCCGAATGGACTCCATGATCTTGTAGCCGATCGACGTGTAGGCGATCTCGCGGCCGCGGAAGAGCATGGAAATCTTCACCTTGTCCCCGTCCTCCAGGAACTCCTTCACCTTGCGGATTTTGATCTCCCGGTCGTGTTCATCGATCTTGGGCCGCAGGCGCATCTCCTTGATCTGGACGGTGGCCGCGCTCTTCCTCGCCACCTGCATCTTCTTGCTCTGCTGGTAGCGGAATTTCCCGTAATCCATGATCCGGCACACGGGAGGACTGGAATTCGGGGCGACTTCCACGAGGTCCATCCCCACCCTGCCCGCTTCCGCCAGGGCCTCGGCTATGGGCAATATCCCGAGCTGCTTGCCTTCGAAATCGATGACCCGCACCTGGGGCACCCTGATTCCCTGGTTGATCCGAAGATTTTTTTCTATTGGACACCTCCTGCCCGATGGCAATCTGCATCCCCGGAAAGGGGACGGGGTTTCGCTACTCGTAGCGGCTGCACTTCTGGCGGACGAGATCGACGAAGGCGTCAGCCGTCATGGCGCCGAGGTTCTTGCCGTCGCGCTGCCTGGGGGAAATCGTCCCCGAAGCGACTTCCTTGTCCCCGATGACCAGCATGTAGGGTACCTTCTGGAGTTGCGCGGCGCGGATCTTGTGCCCCAGTTTCTCGTTCTTGAAATCCTTCTCCACGCGCAGGCCCACGTCGAGCAGCTTGCGGTAGACCTCTTCTCCGTATGGAATCTGGCCGTCCGTCACGGTGACGAGCACGGCCTGCACGGGGGCCAGCCACACCGGGAACGCCCCGGCGTAGTGCTCGATCAGAACCCCGATGAACCGCTCGATGGACCCCAGGATGACCCGGTGGAGCATGACGGGGCGGTGGCGCTCGCCGTCGGCCCCCACGAAGTGCAAATCGAAGCGCTCGGGCAGGGCGAAGTCGCACTGGATCGTGGCGCACTGCCACTTTCGCTTCAGGGCGTCCTTTAGCTTGAAGTCGATCTTCGGCCCGTAGAAGGCGCCGTCGCCCTCGTTGATGTCGTACGCCATCCCGGTCTGTTTGAGCGAATGCTCGAGGGCCGCCGTGGCCATTTCCCAGTCCCCGTCACTGCCGATGGAGTTCGAGGGCCGCGTGCTCAGCTCCACCTCGTACTCGAAGCCGAAGATGCCCATGGCATACTTGACGAAATCTGCGATGGCCAGGATCTCCGAGTTCAGCTGATCCGGCGTGCAGAGGATGTGGGCGTCGTCCTGGGTGAACTGCCGCACGCGGGTCAGGCCGTGCAGCACGCCCGTCTTCTCGTGGCGGTGCACGGTGCCCAGCTCGAAGTAGCGCAGGGGCAGGTCCCGGTAGCTGCGGATCTTCGACTTGTAGATCATCATGTGGGAGAGGCAGTTCATGGGCTTGATCCCGTAGCCCTGGTCCTCGACCTCGGTGAAGTACATGGACTCCTTGTAGTGGTCCATGTGGCCCGACTTGATCCACATGTGGTCCCGCAGGATCTGGGGCCCCAGGACGATGTCGTAGCCCCGTTTGAAATGCTCCTTGCGCTCCCAGTCCTCGATGATGGTGCGCAGCATGGCGCCCTTGGGGTGCCAGATGATGAGCCCCGGCCCCACTTCCTCGTTGACCTGGAAGAGATCCAGCTCCTTGCCGAGCTTGCGGTGGTCGCGGCGCTTGGCCTCCTCGATGAAGGTGAGATACTCCTCCATCTGCTTCGGGGTCGCAAACCCCGTCCCGTAGATGCGTTGGAGCATCTTGTTGTGCTCGTCGCCGCGCCAGTAGGCACCCGCTACGTTGAGGAGCTTGAAGGCCTTGATCTTGCCCGTTGCCGGAATGTGCGGCCCGCGGCACAGATCCGTAAAGCCGCCCTGCGAGTAGAGGCTGACCGTCTTGACGTCGGCGGGCAGGTCGTTGATCAGTTCCACCTTGTAGGGCTCGCCCTTCTTCTTGAAGAGCTCGACCGCCTCTTCCCGGGTCACCTCGCGGCGCGTGAAGGGCTCGTTCTTGGCGGCAATCTCGGCCATCCGGTCTTCGATCTTTTTCAGGTCCTCGGGCGTGAAGGTCGACTCGTAGTCGAAATCGTAGTAGAAGCCGTCCTCGATGGAGGGGCCGATCGTGACCTTGACGTTCGGGAAGAGCTGCTGGACCGCCTCGGCCATGACGTGGGAGATGCTGTGGCGAAGCACGCCCACGCCCTCCGGGGTGTCGATGTCCACGGCCTGAATGGACCCGTTCTCCGTCAACGGGCTCGCGAGGTCGATCATCCGGTCGTTGAACTTCGCGGCGACGGCATCGCGGGCGGCCTCTTTCTTCCAGGCGGCCAGGATTTCCCCCGCTGCCATCCCCGCCTCGAAGGACTTCCGGGTGTCATCCGGGTATTGGATATCGATTTTGCTCATTGGGCGATCCCCGATTCTTCCCCCTCACCGGCCCGGGCGAAGCCGCTCCGGTCATGGAAGAGGAACGTGCTGAAAACCTTCGGGTTTTAATTAAAGAAAGGGCACCAACGCTGCGACGTCTTGTGATGCCCTTCGCCTCAGAAAAAAGATTTAAATGGTAGGCACGCAGGGATTTGAACCCTGGACATCCACCGCGTCAAGATGGCGCTCTCCCCCTGAGCTACGTGCCTGTTTCCATGCATCATAAAAGCGGGTATTGATTAACAAGAAAATGCAATGATGTCAAGACAAAATCACGTTTTCTCCGGACCGGCGCCTCCGCCCCCGATGAGCTTCATGCCCTTGAGTATGTAATCCCCTCCCGAGATCGCGGTGAAGACCGCCATGAGCCAGCACAGGACCGAAAAGGCCTCGCGAAAGTGCCTTCCCGCATCCCCGACTTTGAGCTGGAGGGCAAAAAATATGGTGGCAAGTTGAAGGGTTGTATTGATTTTGCTGACGTATGACGGCTTGATCTCGAGGTCGACGGACATGAGCGTCAGCACCAGGATCCCGCCCAGGATGATGCAGTCGCGGCTGATGACCACTACGGCAAGCCAGCCCGGGACCACCCCGACGATGGCCAGGGTGGTGAACATGCTGATCACGAGCGCCTTGTCCGCCACCGGGTCGAGGTAGGCCCCCACGACGGTCGTCTGGTTGAGAATCCGGGCCAGGAGCCCGTCGAGGCCGTCCGTCACCCCGGCGATGACAAAACACACGAGGGCCTTCGCATACTGGCCCTGGATCAGCAGGATGACGATGACCGGAACGAGAATGATCCGAAGGACGGTCAGGGCATTGGGAATGTTCACAGGAACACCTTAGAAGACCGCTTTTCCGATTTGTATCTCCGCCGGCGTGTTGCTGAACGCCTTTATGGCTCACCGGGTTTTGGGTATCGGGTCTAGGGTCTAGGGTCTCAGGATGGAAGCAGATTTGATCTATATAAAATAATCTACAGTGCCTCCCCTATACCCTATACCCTTTCTTATCGCATTCCCGGCCCATCGGGGATTTTTTCGACGGCCTGCTTCACGGCCGCATAGACCACATCCTCGAAAATCTTCGTCGACCCCAGTTCGAGACTGTTCTTCGTGACCCCGTAGTCGCGGTCCATCGCGCGGGACTCGTACTTCCAGATCGTGTCTCCCGTCTTCGCGTTCCGGAGCTCGAAGAGGGCCCTGACGTTCACCGGCGCATAGACATAGCGGTACGTCGTGTTCGCCTCAAGGAGCGTCGTGTACATGACGGCGTCGGCGCCGAGCATGCCCCCGATGACCTGGGGCTGGACCATCGTGCCCGGGGCGGACCCGTCCCGCTTCCGGACATCGGCCAGCGCGGCATCGACCAGTTCGAACGGGATTTTCGGGTATCCCTTGAAATAGAGTTCCTGGACGAGCTTGTCCCGGATCATCTTCGCCGCATCGGAGCTGCCCGCCCGGATGTCGACGGGCATCACGGCGATCATCCTCACCCCGAGACTGGGCGGGGGTCCCGGTGCCTCCTCCTCCGCCTGTGCGACAAAGGGCAGATCCCTCACGACGGGGATCTTGGCAAGGGTCGAACAGCCCTGCATCAGAAGGACCCCCAAAACCCCTATGAAGACAAGCCCGATCGGCCTCGGTTTAATCACGGAAACCCCCTTTGCTGTTGAACGTTGCAACGATCGCCTCCGCATCGGACTGAACAATGCGCAGCGTCGTCCCCTTGAACCTCCGCTTCGACAGCTCCCGGGCGATTGCGGGAGCGCTCTCCGATGACTGGAGTCGCCACTCGGAGAGGTCCGGCGCGATCGAAACGGGCGAGACGTTCTGGACCCCCGGGATGCCGGAGACGAGGTCCCGGAACGCCAGGTAATCGTGATGGCTGGCGAAGGTTCCCCGTAAGGCCAGGACGAACCGGTGCTCCCCGCCCCGGACCGCATCCGCTTTCCCGGCCAGCACGCCGTGACGGCGCAGATCCTCCTTCAGCCCGGCTGCGTCCACGGTGGCGGCGATCTTCACCGCGTAGGCCCCGTCCTGCTCCGCCTCCCGAAGGATGCGGAAGCGGACGATGTAGCGCTCGGTCGACGGGTAGATTTTCTCGTTGAGGACGGGCTTCCTGCCGGCCAGGACGTCCGGCGGTGCGGACGCGGCGATCACCTTTTCCAGGGCGCTGCGGAGGGCGAGGGAAAGTGCCAGGTCGCGGGCCTGGGCAAGGTTGCTGTTCTGAATGGCGGCGACCCCGTCGGCCTCGACGCTTTCCTGTTCCATGGCCGGTGCCGCAGAAGGGCCGGGGAGAAAGAGCAACAGGACGCAACCGATGAGGATCGCCCGCAGGGCGGGGCGTGCGGGGTTATGGCGATTCATCTGCCGACTTCTTGAGGTTCTCGATCTCCTCGCGGATGACGCGCTCCGCGATTGCAGGAAACTGCTCCCTCGCAACCCGTTCCGCGATTTCGGCGACCTTCTTCATGATCTCGTCCTGCAGCCGGCCGCCCACGATGGCATCGATCCGGGGCTCCTCGACGACATCCCGGAGCTCGTAGACCTTGCTCTTCGGGTCCCGAACCGGCGCTTCCCCCGCATTCCTGTTCTTCTCGTCCAATCCCGGCTCCCCTTTCCGGCTTTCGACCGACCAAGCCTTCGCGGCGAGCGCGCCGGTTCCTTTAACCGGTTCGCGATCCCGCCTTGCCGCTTCCCTGCCGATGGAGTATCACACCTCCCCGGAGTCTTCAACCCTTTTTGCCAAACGAAACAGCGAAAGAAGTTAAGAAGTTGAGAACGTGAGAGGGTTGGATTCACTGTAAGGCCGACTGTCCGCTATCCGCTTGTCCGACTTGCTTATCCTCTCACCCTCTCACATTCTTACCCTCTTACGAACTCCTCACCCTCTTGCCGAGAAGCCCGGAGTCTCACGACGAGGTCGTAGACCCGCTTCCTGGGCAGGTCCAGTTCGGCGGCGATTCTAGACGCGAGGTCCTTCGTGGAGAGGTCCTCCCTTTCTTCGAGACGCCTGACCCACTCCTCGATCTCGTCATCCCCGGCCGGGGTTTTATCGCCCGCCCCCTGCACCAGGAGCGTGATCTCCCCCCTGACGTCGGCCCCCTCCATCTCCTCGAGAACGCCGCTGACGGGACCCCGCTTGACCTCCTCGAAGACCTTCGTCAGCTCCCGGGTCACGGCGACCTGCCGCTCGCCCAGGACCTCCCGGATGTCCCGCAGGGACGCGACGGCCCGCCGGGGCGACTCGTAAAAGACGAGGGTCACAGGGAGGTCCTTCAGTTCCCGGAGAAACGACTGCCTCCGGGAGGACTTTTCCGGCAGGAAGCCGAAGAAGGCAAAACGGTCCGACGGCAGCCCCGCAACGGTCAGGGCCGCGATGACGGCGGAAGGGCCGGGCACGGGCACGACGGGGATTCGGGCCTCGATGGCCAGCCGGACGAGACGGTACCCCGGATCGGAGATCAGGGGCGTGCCCGCATCGGAAACATAGGCGATCGACCGGCCTTCCACGAGTTTGCCGATCAGCGCCTCGCCTTTCTTCCGTTCGATCTCGTCGTAGAGACTCGTGACGGCCGTCTCGATCCCGTAGTGTGCGAGCAGGACCCGCGTGCGCCGCGTGTCCTCGCAGGCTACCAGATCGACCTCCTTCAGGACGCGCAGGGCCCGCAACGTGACATCCTCCAGGTTCCCGATGGGGGTGGAGACGAGATACAAGACTCCTTTCTTTGTCTGTTCTCTCATGACGACACGTCTTAAAGGCTTCCTGATCTGTGCCAAGCCTTCGCGAGTTTGGGGTACAGGGTTCAGGGTAAAGGGTACAGGGGTGGAGGCAAGATTTCTCGAATTTAAGATCCTGAGTCTGGACCCTGGACCCAATCCCCTAGACCCGAGACCCTGCGTTCTTCAAAATCCCGTCGCGTCGAAGGCATTCCTGAAGAGAGTTACCGTCTCTCTTCCCTCGACGAGGTTGACGGCTGCCACGTCGAACCGTGCAGGGGCCGTCAGCCATCCCTTCCCCTTCAGGTAGTGAAGCGCGATCGCCGTCATTCGCTTCTGTTTGCTCGGCACGATAGCCGCCTGGGGAGGGCCGAATCGTTCAGACGAGCGCATCTTCACCTCGAAAAAACGACGGTTGCACCGTCGCGCGCGATCATGTCCATCTCGCCCAGCGGACAGCGATAGTTGCGCTCGAGGATGCGGTACCCCTGCGCCTGCAGGAATTCGGCGGCCCGTTCTTCACCCCGGTCCCCTCTATTCTTTTTCTCCCTGGTCAAGGGTTTCCTTTACCCCCTTGAAGCTGCGCCGGTGGAGCTTGCAGGGACCGTGGCAGCGGATCGCCTCCAGGTGTTCCCGCGTGCCATACCCCTTGTTTGCGATGAAGTTGTACTGGGGAAACTGGTGATGGTAGATTTCCATGATCCGGTCCCGGGACACCTTGGCGATGACTGAGGCGCAGGCAATGCAACGGCTCAGGCTGTCGCCCCGGATGACCGTTTCCTGCGTGATGGGCAGGCTGAGGCGCTGGGCACGTGCGCCGTCGATGAGAAGATAGTCGGCTGCCGGCGAGAGCTGCTGGACGGCTTCCCTCATGGCGAGCCGGGTCGCCTGGAAGATGTTGATCCGGTCGATGACGGAGGGCTCCACGACGCCGAGACCCCAACTCAGCGCCCCGTTGAGGATGATGTCGTAAAACCGCTGCCGCTTTTTTTCCGTGAGCTGTTTCGAGTCCCTGAGGCCTTCGAGACGAAAATCGGGAGGGAGAACAACGGCCGCGGCCACCACGGGCCCGGCCAGGGGCCCCCTTCCCGCTTCATCGACTCCCGCAATGACTCGATATCCCCGTTTGAAGGCGCTCAGTTCGAAGCTGTCCATCCATCGAGGCCCCGTTACCGCAAAGAGCGACTCGCCCGGCTTTTCCGACCCATGCCGGCTTCAGGGACACGATTGCGAAGTCGGGAAGTGAGGAAAAGCAGAAGAGCGGCAAAGACAAAGAATCGTCTTGTCCGCTCTTCCTAACCTCCGATGTTCCGCTCTTCTCGGGCTCTGTATCGGGTCTGAACGGAAGCCCGCTCTGCGAAGCGCGCCTCCGTCACACGCATTGGATCAGTGCCTGTCGAGTTCCTTGATCTTTGTCTCTTTGCCCTTGCGCCCTCTGAGGTAGAAGAGCTTAGCGCGCCGCACCTTGCCGCGGGTGACGATCTGCACCCGGTCGATTACAGGCGAGTGGCTGGGGAAGGTCCTCTCGACGCCCACGCCGTACGAAATCTTGCGGACGGTGAACTGGGCGCGGCTGTTGCCGCGGGTCTTCTTGATCACGACGCCCTCGAAGACCTGGATCCTCTCCTTGGAGCCCTCCACGATCTTCACGAAGACCTTGACGGTGTCGCCGGGGCGGAAGTCGGGGATGTCCCCCCGCATCTGCTCCTTCTCGATGAAATCGATCTTATCCATGACAGCAAAACCTCCTGAGTATATGCCTCATTCGTCTCTCGTCCAGCTCTTTACCGTTTGCGGAAAGCCGGAACGAAATTGTCGACTCTTTTTATTCCCAACTTCTCAACTTCACAACTTCTCAACTTCGATGACCAACAAGCCGATCCAGCGTGACGGCCACGGCCGACCGGACCGAAAGGTGATTGTACGGACCGCGACCCGCAAGGGGCTCCAGCCGGTAATCGCTTCGTTCGACGACCTCGCCGGCCAGCCCCCACCCGGTCCCGAACAGCAGGACATAGGCGCCGTCACCGGCTTCCAGCAGTTCCCGCATCCGCCCGTGGCTCATGCAGGGGCCTTCCAGGCGCGCCCCCGTGGCGACGGTCCTCACGGGCCCGGATTCGTACCCCGCGATCGCGGCGACGGCCGCCTCGAGGGTGCCGGCGATCTCGACGGCCTCCAGGGCCTCTCGCCTCGTGGGGTTGAGGGTCCCGCCCGCACCCCGGGTCCAGTGCCCGATGATCGCGTTCACCAGTTCGGCCTGCTCCGCGATCGGGGTCACGATGTACGAGCGGCGGACCCCGTAGGTCCTCGCCGACCGCGCGATATCGTGGATGTCGGCGTTCGTCACGGCGCTGGTGATCACGCGCCGGTTCCGGTCCAGCACGGGATAATGCAACAGAGCGATATAGAGTCGGCCCGACATCTCGTCCTGATCGGAAAACTCCTGCTGCGAACGTCCCGTTCGCGCAGAATGCATGACGCCGGATACGCGTCAGGACCTTTTTTTCAGCTCCTCGAGGATCTTTCGATCCTGCTCCGTGAGAGGCGCCCCGGCCAGCAGATCGGGCCTTCGCCGCAGGGTGCGCCTCAGCGCCTCGCGGCGTCTCCACTGTTCGATCTCCCGGTGGTGACCCGACAGGAGAACGTCGGGGACCTTCCAGCCCCTGAACTCCTCCGGTCTCGTGTACTGCGGGCTCTCCAGCAGCCCCTCGGAAAACGACTCGTGGCGGGCCGACTCGTCATTGCCGAGCACGCCGGGGATGAGCCTGGCCACGGCATCGACGACGACCATGGCCGCCGCCTCTCCCCCGGTCAGGATGTAGTCGCCGATGGAGATTTCCCGGTCCACCAGGTTCTCCCTCACCCGCTCGTCGACACCCTCGTAGTGCCCGCAAATGAGAACGATCCTGCCCGACCGGACCATTTCCGCGGCGATCGCCTGGCTGAAGATCTCGCCCTGCGGTGTGAGGAGAACCCGCAGGCACTCGCCCGGCCTGGCGCCGATGGCCTCGAGAACCCGGGCGATGGGCTCGACCTTCATCACCATGCCGGCCCCGCCGCCGTAAGGGTAATCGTCCGTCATCCGGTGCTTGTCCGTGGCCCCGTCGCGGATGTTGTGGGTCTCGATCCGGATGAGTCCCTTGTCCCGCGCTTTCTTCAGCAGGCTGCACCCGAAAAAGGATTCGAACATCTCGGGGAAGATGGACAGGATGTCAAATCGCATCGTCGCCCGCCTCCAGGCCCTTGAGCAACCGGACGACCACCCTGCCCGCCCCGATGTCGACGGAACGGATCACCTCGGCGATGGCCGGCAGCAGGATTTCCTTTGTCCCGGCCCTGCAGACGACCACGTCGTTGCTGCCCGTCGGGAAGAGGCCCTCGATGACCCCCAGGGGTTTCCCTTCTTCCGTCTCGACGCGCAGGCCGATGAGGTCCTCCCAGTAGTACTCGCCCTCCGGGAGCGGCTCCAGGCTCGCGTACGGGACGGACACCGTGAGGCCCCTCAGGGCGTCGGCCGCAGTGCGGTCCTCGACCCCCCCGAGCTTTAGGGAGTAATGGGACCGCCCTTCGGGGCGCGCGTTTTCGATGGGGTATCGCTTCGCCGAGTCCCTGCGTCGGCCGATCCAGGCCTCCGTCAGAGACGGCAGCAACCGGTCCGATTCAAGATAGGAAAGAACTTTCACACGGCCCGCAAGACCGTGGGATTTGACGATTTGCCCGATTTCGACCCATCGCATCGGCAACGGCTACTCGATGATCTCGAGAACGGTCCGCTTGTGCACCTTCGCCGACGCGGCGCTCAGGATCGTCCGCATGGCTTTCGCGGTCTTGCCTTGCTTGCCGATGACCTTCCCCAGATCCTCCTTCGACACTCTCAACTCGATGACGGACGTCTGCTCTCCCTGCACCTCGGAGACCTCGACCTTGTCCGGGTTGTCCACCAACGCCTGGGCGATGTACTTGATCAAGTCTTTCATCGTCACGACCTCCAGGGATATTCTGGATGTTTAGCTCCTGGTTCACCCCATTCGAATCGAGAGTCCAACGAAGACGTCGGTTCAGGCGACCTTGGTCTTGTCCTTTGCGATCGTGATCCCTTTTTTCCCGAGCAGCTGGGAGACGGTCAGTGTCGGCTCGGCCCCCTTGGAGAGCCATTCCCGGACCCGGTCCTCCTTGACCGTGATCTCGGCCGGATTCTTCTTCGGGTCGTAATTGCCGACGATTTCAATGAATTTCCCGTCCCTCGGCGACACCGAATCGGCTACGACGATCCGGTAGTAAGGTTTCTTCTTGGTACCCATCCGCGTCAATCTCATCTTCACAGCCATTCCGTTACCCCATGCCCTCCTGATGTATTAAGCGAAAAAAAGTAGGTTAAATTAGCATAAACCGACGGTTTTTTGAATCTTTTTTTTAGCCGGCTCGGTCAGTGCCGGAACAACCCCCTCCGCAGGGCATCCTTGCCCCCGGGGCTCATCATCCGTTTCATCATCTTGCGCATCTCCACGTAATTCTTCAGGAGGCGGTTCACGTCCTGCACCGCCGTGCCGCTCCCGCGGGCGATGCGCTTGCGCCGGGAGCCGTCGATAATCTGGTAGTTCGCCCGCTCCCGCTTCGTCATGGAATCGATGATGGCCATCGTCCGGACGAGTTCCTTTTCGTCAGGGTCGACATCCTTCAGGGCCTTGAGCTTGCCCAGGCCGGGGATCATGCCGAGCATGTCCTTCAGGGACCCCATCTTGCGCATCTTCTGCAGCTGGTCCCGGAAATCCTCCAGCGTGAAGGCATCCTTGCGGATCTTCTTCTCGAGTTCCTTCGCCTCCCTGACGTCGATGGCCGCCTGGGCCTTCTCGACAAGGGTGAGGATGTCACCCATCCCGAGGATGCGGGAGGCCATCCGCTCGGGGTGAAAGACTTCCAGGGCGTCTGTCTTCTCCCCCACGCCGACAAACTTGATGGGCTTGCCCGTAACCGCCCGCAGGGAGAGCGCCGCGCCGCCGCGGGCGTCGCCGTCCATCTTCGTGAGGATCACGCCGTCGATGGCGAGCGCCTCGTTGAATTTCTGCGCCACCTGGACGGCATCCTGTCCGGTCATGGCGTCGGCCACCAGCAGGATCTCCGACGGGTTGATCTCGCCCTTGATCCGCTGGAGCTCGTCCATCATGCCCTGGTCGATGTGGAGTCGCCCCGCCGTGTCGAGGATCAGGACGTCGTAGCCCTGGCTCTCCGCCTCCTCCATGGCACGGCGGGCGATTTCGACGGGGTCCCGCGTGTCTGCCGGCTGCAGCACGCCGGCCCCGAGGGACTCGCCGAGAACCCGCAGCTGGTCGATGGCGGCAGGCCGGTAGACGTCCGTCGAGACAAGCGCCGTCCTCCGCCCCTGTTCCATGGTGAGCCGTGCGAGCTTGGCCGCCGACGTCGTCTTGCCGCAACCCTGGAGCCCCACCAGCATGACCGGGTTCGGGAACCGGCTGGCGAGTTTGAGCCACTGGCTCCCCGCCCCGCCCATGAGCTCCACGAGGCGGTCGTGGACGATCTTGACGACCTGCTGGCCGGGGGTGAGGCTCTCCAGGACTTCCTGCCCCACGGCCTTCGCACGTACGTCCTCGACGAAATCCTTGACGACGCGGAAGTTCACGTCGGCCTCGAGAAGGGCCATCCGGATCTCCTTCAGGGAGTCCTTGATGTTCTCCTCGTCGAGCCTGCCGCGGCTCTTGAGTTTCTTGAAGATGCCGTCGAGTTTTTCGGTCAGGTTTTCAAACATACAGGTCTATCCAGTCTATTCAGTCTGCTCAAATGACGGGGTTCAGGGGTCAGGGTTCAGGGAATGAAGAAGAATTTTCTCTCCCCGCTGTACCCTGCACCCTGTACCCCGGACCCTGCATTAGCTGCCTGCGGGCATGATCATGCACTGCAGCCCCTTCACCTTCGCCTGCAGCCCGTCGACCACCTTCTGTGCCTGCTCCCTCGTCTCGAACCCCTTGAGCTTGACGCGGTACCAGCGGCCGCGGTCGCTGAGCTCGGCCGAGTCGATGTACGGCGCGTATCCCATGCTGTTGAGCCTGTCGCGCAGCTCCTCCGCCTTTTTCCTCTCCTGCAGGGATGCAACCTGGATGACGAACTTGCCCGCTGAGGGCACAGCCGCCTGCTCCTTTGCGGGTGCCGCGGCGTCCTTCTCTTCCTTTTTCACCCTGACCTGACCCGCTTCGCCCGCACCGGGCCCCTTGCCCTTCGTCAGCGTGTCGAAGAAGGTCAGCTTGAAATCGCCCTTGTCGGCGCCGCCCGCCTTTTTCCCCTCGTCGCCGGGGCCCTTCTCGGCCTCGCCCCCTCCGGCCGGCGTCGACCGCCCCACCTTCTGTTTCAGGATCCCCGTGATACCCTGCTCGGCCTGGTCGGGGTTGCCTTCCATGTTGACGCCCACCATCACGCCCGTCGCGAAGGCGAGAAAGATCAGGAACGAGATGCCTAGGACGAAGAGCACCAGCCCCATCTTCCCCAGGCGGAATTCGAACTCTTTCATCCGTTGCGGCCGCATGACCCCTCCGGGGCTTACATCTTCTCCGGAGCGCTGACGCCGAGGACTCCCAGGGCGTTGCGCAGGACCTGCCCGATCGAATTCACGAGAAAGAGCCTTGCCCGGCTCAGGGCCTCATCGTCGGTGATGACCCGGTTCTTGTTGTAGTAGCTGTGGAAGATCCCCGCCAGCTCGTTCAGGAAAAACGTCACCCGGTGCGGCTCGAGGGCTTTCGCGGCCCCCTCAATGACCTCGGGGTAGCGGGTGATGGACTTGATGAGCTGGGTCTCCTCGGGGAGTTTCAGGAGATGCAGCTCCGCGCTCCGGCCGGCCGGCACGTCCATCCCCCGATCGGCGGCCATCCGGATGATGCTCGAGATCCGGGCGTGGGCGTACTGCACGTAGTAGACGGGGTTCTCGTTGGACTGCCTCTTGGCCAGTTCGAGGTCGAAGTCGAGCTGGCTGTCGGAGCGGCGCATCAGGAAGTTGTAGCGGGCGGCGTCCCGGCCGACCTCGTCGATCACCTGCCGCAGCGTCACGTACTCCCCCGCCCGGGTGGACATGGCCACGGGCTTTCCGTCGCGAAGCAGGCTGACGAGCTGTACGAGGATGATCCGCAGGGCCTCGCGGTTTCCGCCGAGGGCTTCAATGCTGGCCTTGAGCCTCGGGATGTAGCCGTGATGGTCTGCGCCCCACACGTCGATGACCGTGTCGAACCCGCGGTCGAACTTGTTCTTGTGGTACGCGATGTCGGCCGCGAAATACGTGGGCGTCCCCGTGTCCCGGATGACGACCCGGTCCTTCTCGTCGCCGAAGGCCGTCGAGCGGAACCAGAGCGTCTCGCCTTCCCTGTACACGTATCCCTTCTCCTGCAGCTCGCCCAGCAGCTTCATGACGCCGTCGTTCTCGTAGAGCTTGCCCTCGCTGAAGTAGCCGTCGAACAGGACGCCGAAGGCCGCCAGGTCGTCCTTGATCCCCTGCATGATGGAGCCGGCGGCGTAGGCCGTGAAATACGGCAGGACCTCGTCCTCGGGTTTCCCGAGGTAGCGCTCCCCGTCTTTGGCGAGGATCTCCCGCGCAAGCTCTGCGATGTAGTCTCCCTGGTAGTGATCCGACGGGAACTCGATTGTCTCGCCGCGCGCCTCCCGGTAGCGCAGGTACACCGAGCGGCCGAGGGTTCGCATCTGGTTGCCCACGTCGTTGATGTAGTATTCCTTCACGACGTCGTGACCGCTCACCCTCAGGATGTTGGCGATGACATCGCCCGTCACGGCCCCCCGCGCATGACCGATGTGCAGAGGCCCCGTCGGGTTTGCGCTCACGAACTCGACCTGGACCTTCCGGCCCTCGCCGATCGCCAGCATGCCGTAGCGTTCCTTGAGGCGCTCGATCTCCAGGAGCAGCCCGCGCCAGCACTCCTCACGGACGAAGAAGTTGATGAAGCCCGGGCCCGCGATCTCCACCTTGCCGAGCAGGCCGCCGTCATCCTTCAGCTTCGAGACGATCGCCTGGGCGATCGCCCGGGGGTTCTTCCGGGCCTGGGAGGCGATCACCATGGCCACGTTCGAGGCGTAGTCCCCGTGGGCCTCGTCCCGCGTCACTTCCAGCTCGACAAAGGGGAGGCTCTTCAGCTCGAACAGGCCTTCGGAGCGGCACTGCGCCGTCGACTCTTCCAGCAGCTTGATGATTCGTTCTTTCATGATTCAAACACGCTCTTTTCGACTATAATAAAAAAAAGGCCCGGCGGCCAATTCTTTTATCACCGTTTCCCCCCGCGGGGGGAGTTGTTTTCCCCTGTCGGAAACCGGGGCAACACTAACCGCTCAACGGCGTAAAGTCAAGCGATTTTCAAGGGAAGGGCGGGCTCCTGCGCGACCGCGCTGGAACCCCTACAGCCGACTCGCAGGAACGAGGAGGCGGGAACCCGCAATGCGAAGGTAAGAGGGTGAGAGGGTAAGAAGGTAAGAAGGTTGGAAAGCTGCAAGCGCGGCGAGAGCAAACGTCATATCCGATTTTCTCACCCTCTCACGTTCCCACCCTCTCACCTTCTTTTTTAGCGGTAGCCCTCCGCCACCACGGGACCGTACCCCAGGCCCACGTCGACGGTCACGCTCGTCCGGTAAGCGTCGTTTCGCCCCGTGATCGTCGCGTCGTATCGCAGGAGCACCCACGGCGTCGAGGCCATCTCGTACCCCGCCGGGCCGCTGACCTGCGGCGGGCCCGCAGCGGGGGGCACGGGTTGCGTGATGCTCACGCGGCCGCGGGGCTCGAGCCCCGCGGCCAGCTCGGTCAACGGACGGTTCGCCTTCACCACGGCTCCGGGGTCGGCGGGATCGAAATGCAGCAGCAGCCAGTGGGTTGCCGCCTCGGCGGCGCTCATCGCCTTCTTTTCGCCGACCACCCTCGTGCTGATGCGCAGGTCCTCCGTCGCGAGGTTGAGCGCGATGATCCCCACGGCCAGAAGGACGAGGTTCGCCAGGATGGCCGCGATCAGGGCAAAACCGCTTTCTTTCGGACGCTCCATCTTCCCGGTCCCCCTTTCAGAATTGAACCCCGTGGTTTTTCGGTACGACGCTGGTCGAAAAGGCGATCCGCCGGGGCTCGCCCGTGCGCGGGTCGGCATCGGCTGACTCGACGACCAGTGCGATCTCGACGCGCCGGATCCGCCGGGCCTCGGCGGGCAGGTCGACGATCTCAGCGCCCGTGCCGTCGTAGTAACGAAACAGGGGCATCGCGCCGTTCACCACCCGCAGGGTCCGCACCGCCCTGTTCGAGGGGATGGGGCCCAGGAAGGGCTGCGCCCCCGACGAGGTTCGACTCCCCGCGGCGCAGCGGACCGTCTCCCGGGTGATCCTCTGCGACGGGCGATCGTAGGCATAGCGGATGATCTCGTTGGGCGAGCTTCCGCAGAGGCCGTCCGGGTCCAGATCCATCTCGATCGTCAGGGCCGAGGCCGTCGCCTCCTGGATGCCCCGCCGGCTCGGATCGACAGCGGGATAGCAGTTCGCGGGGTCGACCCACAGGTGCGTCGCGTACAGGGGGTTGTAGGACGCCATGCGGATTTCGGCGCCCATGATCTCCAGGGCGATCCGGGCATCCTGGCCCGTCGTGACCCTTCGCTCGATCCCTGCGGAGGAACGCTGCCCCGCCACCACGGCGGACAGGACCGCCGCAAGAATGACCAGCCCCACGGCCACGGCCATGACGAGCTCGACGAGCGTGAACCCCCTTGTTGTTTTAAACATTCTTCCCCTCCTCCCCTGAACCCTGGGCCCTGTACCCTGTACCCTATCGTATGCGTCCGTCGCGCCACTGCAGCAGGTGCGTCCGGCTCCCGGGCCAGCTCAGCGCGGGGGCGCCCCTCCACGGCGCACCGGAGGTTCCGGCGACGCCGCTCACCCAGCCGAACATGCCGCCCTTGCCCGGTTCCACCCCCGCGGAAACGAGCAGCTCCGACGCGATGCCTTTCCCCAGGGGCATGCTTCGCTGCCCCCCCGTGAAGGTCCCTGCCCCGTCGAGGTAGGAGATGCCGTAGAGCCGCGCCAGGCCCGTCCGCTCGCAGGGGTCCCCCGCGCCGTCTTCGGGCGTATAGGTCGTGAAATACGCCACCCCGCCGAACACGGTGGGAGTCGCGAGAAGCTTCTCCCCCTGCCCGCCGAAAAGGATGAACCAGCCGTCCTTGACATCGAGTTCGGTAAACCGCTGCGAGTCGCCGCTGATGTTCTGCAGGGACGCGATCGTCCGCGGCGTCGACGCCCCGAGGTCCCGCACGCCGAAGAACCCGTCCCGGCCCGCACCCCGGGCAACGGGTTCGAGACGGTCGCCCGTGCCCCAGTAGACCCAGAGGTTCCCGACGGCGTCCCTCGCCACGGCGGGGGCGAAATAGACCGGCCCCGTCATGCCGTCGCGCTGAAAGAACAGGCTCCCCTTCCAGTCCGCCGTCGTGCAGCGCTCCCCGTCGGAGGCCCGGCAGAAGGTGAAGCGCCAGATGTTCCCGCCCAGGTCCCCGATGTAGGCCCTGTCGGCAAACCCGTCCATGTCCGAATCGATCACGGCCGCCGTCGCCGGCAGGGGATCGCCCATGAGGCCGCCTCCCGGCGAATTGCGGGTAAAGCCCCACAGGACGCTCCCCGTCGCGAGATCGACGGCGAAAAAGCCCTTTCCCCGCGCCCCGCAATCGGCCGCCCCGCTGCACGGGGAGAGCCTGTGCCCGCCGCCGACGAAGCCGACCCACTTCTCGTCCGGGCCGATCCGGACCCTGCGGATCACCATGCGGCTCCAGGGGTCCCCCAGGTAGGGCGCCTGGGCTGTCGAGGGGCGGATTCGCCATCCGGCCCGCGGGTTGAGCGTGTCCGTGATGTCCAGGGCGTGGTAGCCGCAGTATGCGGGATACTCCCCGGTCGGCAGGTAGTGGCCGCTGAAGCGAGAATCGCAGGATGCCGAGGCGCTCCAGAGGGTCCCCTCCCCGCCGCGCCCCAGCCCGACGACCAACAACGTCTTCCAGTCGGCCGGGGATTTCACCTTTCCGTCGCCCGTCCCCGTCCACACGTCCGCCACCGTGACGGGCCCGTCGACATAGAACCGGTGCGTCCGGGTCGTCGGGTGCTCCCGGTGGGCGATCTCCTTGAGCCGGGGGAGGAGATTGGGGGGGATGAAACTCCAGGCTTCGGCGAGGTCCGACGTCCGGAAGGCGTGCAGCTGCCCGTCGTTGGCGCCGGCCACGATCACCCGCCTGCCGTTGTCCGAGGTGCGGTGGTTTGCGGCGCGGTAGGGCTCGAAGGCCCGCCCCCTGTCCCGGGGGTCGCTGAAGTACGCCGAGGGCGTGCCCACCGTGACGGGGTTGGAATGAAAGATGTCGCCCAGTTTCCAGACGTTCCCGCGGGCGTCCCGGTCCGGGTTGAATGCCTCCTCCCCGCGGATATAGCCCACCACGTCGTCTCGCCGTTGCGCGTCGGCCACCCCGAGATCCTCGGGCGCCAGGGACTCCGCGACAAAGGGGATCAGGGCGCCTCCTTTCAGGGTCAGGATCTTTCGGTCGCTTGCCGCCGTGGCCTGCAGGGCCGTCCCCGCGTCTGCCAGGACGGCGCCGACGGATTCGTCCGACAGGATCGCGTATTTCCGCAGCGAGCCCCGCCAGAAGGGATCCGCGAGCGAGGGCTGGAACGAGGCCGCAAACAGGTGGTTGTGCTCCAGGGTCCTCGACGCGGCCACCGACGGCGCGCTGAAGGAGTAGGCGGCGTCGCGAATCGCGGTCACGGCCGCCCGCAGAGCCGCCTCGAGCTCGCCGGCGTTCGCGGAGATGAAGGCGTAACCGGACAGTTCGAGCGCCCCGGGGTCGTCGGAGACGGCAAAGCAGAGGTCGCTCGACCCGCTGCAGGAGCCCGTCGTCGCTGACGCGGCACAGGGGTCGGAGGCGACGGCGCCGATGTCCAGGGCCTGTGGGGTTCCCCTCCGGACGGCAAAGGGGTTCTCCGTCCCCCCGTAGTAGGCCATCCAGTTGAGCGTGTTCCGGAGGTGCGCGGGCATTCGGTCGCCGAGGCCGATCACGAAGACCCGGTGCCCCTCGTCGTGCAGGGCCTTGACCTTCGCCACCGAGGCGCGCCGTCGCTTGTACTGGTCGGGCTGGGTACCGGCACCCGTGCCGCCGCAGGACAGCGTGTCCTGCCCGTCGGTGACGAGGACGACGAATTTTTGCCGGCAGCTCCGGTAGGCGTCCGCCTGCCTGTGGCCGTCCAGGTAGTTCTTCACGGCCTCCATGCAGGCGGCCAGGCTCGTGCTGCCGTTGACGCGCTGCCGCTCAAACGCTTTGTCGGTCCAGAAGAGAATCGAGTTTTCGGCCGTCGCGTACGCCTCGGTTCCTGTGCAGGCGCCCGCCCCGCACCAGATCGCCGCGTACGGTTGCCCGATGTCCCGGCGCCTCCGGTTGCCCGAGTTGAACGTCCAGAACCCGAGGCGGACGTCAAGGCCGGCCTCGTCCCGGATGTCGATCACCCCGTCGCGGTTGTGGTCGAGGAGGGTGTGGATCGCGCGCTTCGCGATGAGGTAGCGGGCGCAGTCGGTCTCGAAACCGGGCCGGGGGGTCTCGTAAAACGCGTCGCCCGAGCACGTGTCGTTGCCGAAACGCCGGATCGGCTCCTGGGAGCCGTCTACCTCGCCTCTGGGGTTCCAGCGCATGCTGCCCGAGAGGTCGAGGACGAGCATGGCGTCGGGTGGGACGGCGGCAAAAAGCGCGTGGTCGGTGCTGTCGGCGGCGACGGCAGCGCCGCAGGACAGGGCTATGGCCAATACGGCGGAAAGCCAGGCACGGGCGAAGCGGCCCATCGCGGAAACCTCCATTGCAACGCGCTCGACGGCCGAGCGCAGAGGTCCCCCGGAATGAAGGCTGGACGCACATCCCCGTGTTTCGATTGGCAACCCGTTCTCGCCGTCCGGGCAATCCGAAGGGAAAAATGAACTGCAGGAAGGAGGGACAGAGGCGGGACCCTTTTCGGAAGGGCCCCGCCCGTTACTGAGCGGAATTTACTTCATCAGGCCGGGCGGGTCAAGCGGTTTTTCGCGTGCCGCCGTCCCGCTCGTTCTCACTGGAACCGGCGATCGCGCCAGTGGATGAGATTGGTCCGGTTGGCGATCGACGGCGGGTTGACGTCGGCTCGCATGGTGGTGGCCCCCGTGCCGGCGCCGCCGCTCACGGTCACGTACAGGTCGGGCGTATTGCCGTGGGGGTTGATGGACAACACCGGTGCCGTGGGGATACCGATGCCGAGGGTCATGTTTCTCGCATTGCCCGTGAGCGACCCGGCGCCCTCTATGAACGAGAGGGCGTAGAGCTTCGCCGACCCGGCCTGGTCGCAGAGGTCGCCGCCGCTGCCTGCCGGCGTGTAGGTCGTGAAGTAGACGATCCCCGCAAAGATGGAAGCCTCGGAGAGGCACTTCTCACCGGCACCCGCCAGGTTGATGTACCAGCCGCGCTTGGATGCATTGTCCGTGTAGGTCGTCGACGAGATGTCCTCCAGGTTGCTCAACTGGTAAGACCCGGACTTCGTGGAGTCCTTCACGGCGAAGAAACGGTCGGTGTGGCCCGTCGTCACGACGATCGGCTCGGCCTTGTCTCCCGTGCCCCAGTAGACCCAGACGTTGCCGCTGGCGTCCTTGGCCACCGCGGGGGCGTCGTAAACAGCCCCGATCCCGGCCTCGCGGGCAAAGAGCAGCGACCCGCTCCAGTTGCCCGTCGCGCAGGAGGACCCGTCGGCGGCCGAGCAGAACTTCATCCGCCAGATGTTGCCTCCCAGGTCCCCGATGTAGGCCAGGTCCACGAACCCGTCGTTGTCCGAGTCCACGATGGCCGCCGTCCCCGGAAGGGCATAGCCCATGTTGCTGTTGTCGGCCTTCGTGTAACTCCACAGGACGGAGCCGTCGGTGAGATTGACCACGAAGAAACCCTTGCCCCGGTTGTCGCAACCGCCGACCGTGCAACTCGAGAGGTTGTTGCCGCCGCCGATGAAGCCGACCCACTTCTCATTGCCGCTGACCTTCACGCGGTGCACCATCATCTTGCTCCACGGGTCCCCGAGGTAGGGGGCCTGGGCGGCCGACGGGCCTATCCGCCACCGGTAGGCGGGGCTGTACGTGTTCGTGATGTCCAGGGCGTAGTAGCCGCAGTAGTTGCCGTAGGTCGCCGAGTAGACGTTCTGGAAACCCGAGTCGCAGGACGCCGAGGAACTCCAGAGGGTGCTCGTCCCACCGCGGCCCTCGCCGAAGATCATGAGGGTCTTCCAGTCGGCCGCGGACTTCGCGGTGCCGTCGCCCGTCCCCAACCACACATCGGCCACCGAGATGGGCCCGTCGACGAAGTACTGGTGCGTCAGCCCCGTGGGGTGCGACTTGTGGGCGATGTCCTTGAGCTTCGTCAGCACGTTGGGCGGGATGAAGCTCCAGACCTCGCCCCCCGTGTCCGTCCGGAAGGCGTGGAGCTGGCCGTCGTTGGCGCCCGCCACGACGATGCGCTTTCCGTTGGCCGTCGAGCGGAGGTTCGCGGTCCGGAAGGTGGCAAAGGCGGCGGCGGCATCGCGGGCATCCTTGAAGTAGGCCGAGGGCGTCCCCACCGTGACGGGGTTGGAGCGGAAGGTGTCGCCGAGCTTCCAGTTGTCCTTGTTGTAGGTCGCATCTCCCCGGATGAAGCCAATGACCTCGTTGCGCCGCGTGGTGGTCGACACGCCGAGGTTGGCCGCCGTGATGTTGGTCGTGTTGAACGCGGTCAGCGCCCCCGACTTGTACGTGTAGATCGACCGCGCTGTTGCGTCCATCCCCTGCAGGACCTGGCCCCCGTCCCAGAGGGCCGCCCCGATCGTCCCGTTGCTGTTGATCTAGGCCATCCAGTTGAGGGTGTTCTTCTCGATGTCGGGCATGTTGGCGCCGAAGCCCACGACGAAGAGCTTGTAGCCCGCGTCGGCCAGGGCCTTGGCCCGGGCCACGGAGGCCCGCCTGCGCTTGTACTGGGTGCGGTCCGTGTCGTTCACGGCGGCGTTGCAGTACATCGTGTCGGCCCCGTCGGACAGGAGGATCACGAAGCGCTGCCTGCAGTTCCTGTAAGTGTCGGCGGTCTTCTGGGTGTCCATCTTGGTCTTGACGCTCTCGAGGGCGAGCGCCAGGGGCGTGGCCCCGGCGACGCTCGAGTCGGTCATCATCGAGCGCAGGATGCACTTGTTGTCGGCGATGTTGTAGGAGGTCGGCGTCGTGCACTGGGTGAGGGACCCGAAGGGGGCGCCGCAGTAGATGTTGCGGTACGACGTCCCGATAGGCTTCCACTCCTCGTAGTAGGCCCCCTGGAACTTGGCGAAGCCCATCCGGATGTTGAGGCTCGTGTCGTCGTCGGTGAAGACCTTGCCGTCCTTGTTGTCGTCCAGCAGTTTCTTGATGACGTCCCTTGCAATGAGGTAGCGGGCGCAGTCGGTCGAGTAGCCCGGCATCTCCGTGCTCGTCATGAAGAAGGGACCCGAGCAGGTCGCGTTGCTGTAGCGCTTGAGGACGGCGTTGCCGCACTGCGCCGTCCACGGAGGGTAGTAACTCGTCTTGTAGTCGTTGTAGAATGCCGGGTTGTTCATGATGGTCCAGCAACTGCCGTTGACGGGGTTGTAGTAGCAGGTGGAGAGCCCGTTGGGGCAGTGGAATACGTCCCCCGGCGGGTTCCACTTCATGCTGCCCGACATGTCGAGGACGATCATAGCCTCGGGAGCCACGTTGGTGAAGAGCCCCGTCTCCGTGCAGGCCTCGTCGGTCGCGCAGGTCTGGGCGCTGGAGACCCCAGCTGCGCCGGGAAGGGCGAGGACGATCGCGCAGAGAAAGAAGGTGCACAGCATCTTCATGGCAGTCGCTTCCTACCGGGACATGGTCCCCATTTCGACGGGACCGTGGCCGAGGCCCGCCTCGATCGTCATCGTCGTGTTGTAGGCCGTGTTGCGTCCCGTGATCCGCGCGTCGTAGCGTGCCTGCCCCCAGGTCTGGGAGCCGCCGATGGAGAAGCCCGGCAGGGGGATCTGGGCGGGGCCCGTCGTGGGCTCCGTGGGCTGCTCGATCGTGTATTGCGTGTTCGGGTCTCCTCCCGTGTCCACAGCCTGGTTCGTGACGGTCACCGCCGCCAGGTTGGCGGGATCGAAATTGACGGTCAGCCAGTGAAGCCCCGCCTCGGCGGCATTGACGGCCTTCTTGTCGCCCACGGACCGCATGCTCACCCGGATGTCCCCCGTCGACAGGTTGAGGGCGACGATCCCCACGGCCAGGAGGATCAGGTTGGCCATCAGCGCGGCCACGAGGGCAAAGCCCTGTTGTTCTCTGGTCTGTTTCATGCGCATCCGTCCTTGCTCAGAATTGAATCCCGTGATTGCGGGGGATGATGCTGGTCGAATAGGCCATCTGCCTGCGCTGCCCCGAGGTCGGGTCCACGTCCGCCGAGCGGACGAGCAGCGCGATCTCGATGCGCCGGATCCTCGGGATGTCGTTGGGCAGGTTGGCGTGAGGGATCTCGGCGCCCGTGCCGTCGAAGTAGCGGAAGACGGGCAGCGCGTTGTTCACGACTTCGACGGTCCGGACCTCGGGCTGCCCGGCGATGGGCCCGAGGAACGGCATCTCATTGGCCGCGTTGCGACCGCCGGGGCACCGGATGTTTTCCCTCGTGATCCGGCTGTTGGCCGCATCGTAGGCATACCGGATGATTTCGCCGTCGATGTCTCCGCACGTCCGGCTGGGGTTCGGCGACTCGATGTCCATCTCGACGGTGATCGCCGTGGCCGTGGCTTCCTGGATGCCTCGCCAGTTCTGATTGCCCGCCGTGTTGCAATTCGCCGGGTCCCGCCAGAGGTTCGGCTCGAAGGTGGAGTTGAAGGAGGCCATGCGGACCTCCGCGGCCATGAGCTCCAGGGCGGCCCGGGCATCCTGGTTCGTCGTCACCTTGCGCTCGATCCCCGTGGAAGAGCGCTGCCCCGACACGATGGCCGTCGACACGGCCGCAAGCAGGACGAGCCCGACGGCCACGGCCATGACGAGCTCGGTGAGCGTGAACCCTCTCGAATCGTTGAACGGATCCCTCATTGTCTGAAATACTCCTGTCTCGATACGATGGTGCTCTCGGTGATCCCCCGGGCGTTGCCGGGCCAGGTGACCTGGATCCTCACCGTCCAGGCATTCGTCGCGCCCGCCAGCGGGGTGACCGTCGTGGCGACCGTGTAGGGCACGTCGCCCGCCTGCTGGGCCGCTTGGCTGCTGGCGTTGATCCCCCGGGTGCAGGGGCCGCCGAGGAACAGATTGCGGCCGGTGGCGTCGCAGGCCGTCGCGAAGGCGTTGTTCGGGTTCATGATCCACAGCTCGCTTCGCTCCAGCTCGCTCTGGAGGATGCCGGCGGCCCTGCCCATGAAATCGGAGCGCCCCGCCGCGCTCCACGACGTGGGCTGCATGGAAAGAAGCGCCAGGATGCCCACGGCCGTGAGGAACAGCGTGATGAGCACCTCGACGATGGTGATCCCGCGGTTATTGCATCGTGTACGTGACATGGGCCCTTCCTGTCATGAGTACGGTGATCGTGCCGGTGGAGCTGCGCACATTGGTGATGCCGATGGTCGCGGCCGGCGCCGCCGATCCGCGGGGCTGGATCGTGACCGTGACGGCCGCCGTGCCCCCGTTGACGCTCGCCATCCGGACCGTCCCGTAGTCGCCGAACGTCCTGGTCTCGTCGACGGCGGCCAGGCCGTTGGCCACAGCCGCCTGGATCCGGTACGTGTTGGCCGGATCCGGGTTGTAGGTGATCGTGTAGGACCTGTTTTCGGCCATGGCCCTGGCGCGCGAGTCGTAGAAATCCGACGAGAGCATCCTGCCCGCGCCCTTCAGATTCGAGTTGTCGACCCACCCCCGGTAGGACGGGACGGCGATGGCCAGTACGATGCCGAGCAGGACGAGCGTGATGAGAAGCTCCACCATGGAGAAGCCCGAAGCGCCTTCGCGGGCTCCCCGGCCGTCAAGCAGACGCCCGGCGGCAAGCCGCCCGGCAGGAATCCGTTTCTCCACTATGCTGCGTCGTAAATGTCTCATGGCCTGTGCTTCTTTCGATTCCTAAGGGTTCTGATTCCCGGCCCCGCCGCAGCCGCATCGCCCGCCGCACCGGGAAACCACTTCCAGTTCAGCAAGAAGCATGCCCGGTTCGGCAACGTCATGGCTTTCGGTGCGCGGCCGTCGTCCGTGGGACCGTCAGGCGGGAGAGTGAACCCGGGCGGGAGGAGATGGAACGAGAGGCGGGACGCGGTCCGCCCCGAAAGTGGATCCCCGCCTCGTCTCGTGATCGGATGTCCTGCCCGGCAACCCTGCCGCCATATCCTTCGATCGGACGTAGGCCAGTGATTTTGCGCCCCACCCTTTCGGATGGTTTGCCCTTATCAGGCCGTTTCCTGAAAGCGATCGGAACCCGAGAAGTGCCCGAACCGGCTGGAGGTTAGAGCTCTTCTGAATTCTTTTTCGGTTCACGGGATTGAAAACTTGAGGGGAAAAATCTGCGGTGCGGGACGGCTCAGGGAAGCGCGTGAAAGAGTACGAGATGCGTCAGCGGCCAGCCGACAAACGGGTACAGCAGGGCGGCAATCGACAGGAAGGGCCCGAAGGGGACGGCGTATTTCATGTCCCGGCCCTGGATCGCAATGAGTACGACACCGACCGCCGCCCCGAGAATGGAACTCATGAACACGACGAAAAACAGGGACTTCCATCCCAGGAAGGCCCCGATCATGGCCAGCAGCTTGATGTCTCCGCCCCCCATGCCCTCCCGCTTCGTGAGCAGCTCGTACCCGACGGCAATCAGGTAGAGAAACCCGCCTCCCGCGAGGATCCCCAACAGGGAGTCCCAGAACGGCACGCCCATGACCAGCCAGGCCAGCAGAAAACAGACGGGGATTCCCGGCAGCGAGATCACATCGGGGATGATCTGGTGGTCCAGATCAATGAAGGTGACGACCACGAGCGCCGCCGCGAAGAGAAAGGCGGCGAGGTACTGCAGGCTCGGCCCGTAGAGCCAGGCCATGGCCAGGGAAAGCAGGGCCGTCAGCAGCTCGACCAGGGGGTAGCGGGGGGATATGGACTCGCCGCAGTCCCGGCATCGGCCGCGCAGGACGATCCAGCTCACGAGGGGGATGTTGTCGTAGAAGCGGACCGGGTTTCCGCACTTCGGGCAGTGGGAGGCCGGGGTAACGATGGATTTCCCCTCGGGGATCCGCCAGATGCAGACGTTGAGGAAGCTGCCGATCACTGCCCCGAGAACGAAGGAAACGACACCCCAGAATAATTCCATACGCTCATCCGTCCGTGAACGGGCTCCTGTCGGAGCCACTGACACAACCGCACGAAGTGAAGAAGTTACGAAGAGCGGAAGAGCGGCGTGAATCTCTGATGCGTTTCTTTCCGCTCTTCCTCACTTCCGATCTTCCGCTCTTCGCGATTTCTTCACCCGTCCTTGCGCCCCCAGTCATAGGGAATGTCGTTCTCGTGCGGGTGGACCCGGAACTCATCGGGGTCGTCGTAGCGGTACACGTCCGTGGGGACGTTGATCACGAAGGCCTCCTCGCCAGAGATGCACTTGAACCCGTGGAAGACCAGGGGCGGGATGTGGATCAGGATCGGGTTGTGCTCGCCCGCGAAAAACTCGTTCACCTCACCCTCGGTCGGCGAGCCCTTGCGCCCGTCGAAGAGCACGATCTTCATCATCCCCTTGACGACGGTCATGTTGTCGGACTGGCGCTTGTGGTAGTGCCACCCCTTGACCACCCCGGGGTTGGCCGTCGTCATGTAGACCTGGCCGAATTTTTCGAATACCTCGTCGTCGGCCCGCAGCATCTCCATGAGCCTCCCGCGCTCGTCGGGAATGACCCTCAATTTCTTGATCTTCACACCGTCGATCATGATCTCTCCCTTTTTCCTTCACGCTCGTCATTCGAGCTTGTTCGCCCCCGTCTTCGCCACCATGTTGCCCGCGTACATCAGCGAATCGAAGGTGCCCGCGTCGGACCACCACCCGTCGAGCACGTCCCAGGTGATCGTGCCCTCGCGAATGTAGTGGTTGTTGACGTCCGTGATCTCCAATTCGCCGCGGTTCGAGGGCTTCAGCGTCTTGATCACGTCGAACACGGTGGCGTCGTACATGTAGATGCCGATGACGGCGTAATTCGACGCCGGCTGTTTCGGCTTCTCGTCGATCCGGACGATGCGGTTCCCCTCGAAGGCCGGCACGCCGAAACGCTGCGGGTCCGTAACCTCCTTGAGCAGGATCTTGGCGCCCCGCTGCTGTTTCTTGAAGGACTCGACGGCCTTCCGTATGTTTTTCTCGATGATGTTGTCGCCCAGGACCACGGCAATCTTGTCCCCGTCGGCGAAGTAGGCGGCCAGGTCGAGGGCCGCGGCGATCCCGCCCTCCCCTTCCTGGTACGTGTAATTGAGGTGCTTCAGGCCGAACTCCTTGCCGTTTCCCAGCAGCTTCAGGAAATCCCCGGCGTTGTTCCCCCCCGTGACGATCAGGATCTCGTCGATGCCCGCGTTGACGAGCGTGCGGATGGGGTAGTAGATCATCGGCTCCCGGTAGAGGGGGAGAAGATGCTTGTTGGTGACCTTGGTCAAAGGGTGCATGCGGGTGCCGAGCCCTCCTGCGAGAACGATGCCTTTCATGGGATCCTCCATTCTGTCCCGAGGACGAAAACTGCGGCTTTATACCACATCCCGGCTGCGGGGGGATAGTGGAAAACATCGGCAACGGCATTGCGGGATCGGCGTGCGCGTTTTCATCTTGTGCAGAAGACCCCGCTTTTGTATAGTATCCCGACATGTCACACAATCATTGAGAATGTTGCAAGGGTCATTCCAGAAACGGGAGACCCCGAGCCGACAGACAACGGGAACCGAGCATGACCGACGAACGCTACATGAAGATGGCCCTCGCCCTGGCGAGGCGGGGAGCCCCCTGGGCCTGCCCCAACCCCCTCGTGGGGGCGGTGATCGTAAAGCACGGGCGCGTCATCGGGAAGGGGTACCACCGGTGCTGCGGGGAAAACCACGCCGAGATCAACGCCCTCGAGAGCGCGACGGAACCGATCCGGGGCTCTACGGTGTACATCACCCTGGAGCCCTGCTCCCATCACGGGAGAACCCCGCCCTGCGTGGAGCGCCTGGTAAAGGAGAAGCCGGCCCGGGTCGTCATCGGGACGATCGACCCCAACCCCGTCGTCTCGGGCCGGGGGCTCGCGACCCTGAAGCGCCACGGGATCGAGACGCGCACGGGCGTGCTCGAGGAGCAGTGCAGGGAAATCAACGAGGTCTTCTTCAAGTACATCCGGAGCCGGATCCCCTTTGTCACGCTGAAATACGCCCAGTCCATTGACGGGAAGATCGCAACCTCGACGGGCCACTCCCGGTGGATCAGCTCGGAGCCCTCCCGGGTCTTCGCCCATCGCCTGCGCAGCCTGCACGACGCGATCCTCGTGGGATCAGGGACGATCGTCAAAGACGACCCGGAGCTCACCTGCCGCCTCGTCAAGGGCCGCGACCCCCTCCGCGTCGTCGTGGACTCGCAGCTCATGATCGGCCCGGGGGCGCGGGTTCTGCAGGACCAGGAGCGCGCGCGAACCCTGATCTTCACGACGTCCGCACACGACAAGAAAAAAAGGGCGCTGCTCGCCGGTCGCGGGATCGAGGTCCGGGTTGCCGGGAGGAAGCAGGTGGACCTCGCCACCGTCCTCGAGGAACTGGGGCGGCGCGAGATCTCGTCGCTTCTCGTGGAAGGGGGCGCCGGGGTGCTGACCGCCTTCATCCGGGCGCGCCTTGCCGACCGGCTGATCGTTATCTCCGCCCCGAAGATCTTCGGAAAGGGAACCGACGCCATCGGGGAGCTGGGCGTGAGAACCGTCGACCAGGCCGTTCCCATCGCCGTCCGGAAGGTGTCGCACAAAAACGGGGACATCATCGTCGATGCCCGTTTCATTCACGACGAATACATAGAACCGCAATGAGAGGGGGATCCCGTTTCATGTTCCTGCATCACACCCGAACCCCGAACCCCGAACCCCGAACCCCTCTTCCCGCGACGCCGGAGGCGCGCGCCTGATGGCCTGGTATGCCGTTCACACAAGAAGCCGCCACGAGAGCAAGGTCTGCGACGGCCTGACCCTGAAGTCCATCCACGCCTTCCTGCCGAAGATCGAGACCTGGAGCAGCAGGAAGGACCGCAGGAAGAGGATCCAGCTGCCCATGTTTCCGGGCTACCTGTTCGTCGAGATGTTGCGGGCCGACAACCAGGAGCGGCTCGACATCCTGAAAACGCCCGGCGTGGTCAAGATCCTCGGGACGGCCCGCGGAAACACCCCCGTCCCGGTGCCCGACGAGAAGATCGAGGCCATCCGGCGCCTCGTGGACTCTAAGGTGGAGATCCAGCACTACCGTTACCCCAAGGTCGGGGAGCGCGCCCGGATTCTCGACGGGCCGTTCAGGGACATCGAGGGACTTGTCGTGAAGGCCGAGCCCCGGAAGGACCTCTTCGTGATCACCATCGAGATCCTCCAGCGGGCCGTGGCCATCGAGATGCAGGGGCTTCAGGTGGAGAGAATCTAGGGTTCAGGGTAAAGGGTACAGGAAAAACACAAAGCATTCCCCGATCCACTACCCTGGCCCCTGTACCCTGTCCCCTGTACCCTCCTCTTCCAGAAAGGCCCTCATCGCTTCCTCTTCAAACCGTTCCGCCTGGTCCCGGTATTTCGGGGAGTGGTGAAAGAGGACGAATCGCTTCACCCCCGCAAGCCGTGCCAGACGCCCCGCCTGCCGGGCCGTCAGATGATACTTCTCCCCGGCGCGCCCCCGGTCCTCGTCCAGAAAGCAGGCCTCGACGAACAGCACGTCGGCGCCCCTGGCGAACTCCACGATCCGGCCGGCATTGACGGGACTGTCGATCACATCAGAGACGTAGACGATTTTCTGCCCCGGCGTGATCTTCGTGATCCGCTCCTTCAGCTCGCCCAGCGCGAAGACCCGTTCGACCGTCCCTCGGTCCGCCCCTCTCCACCAGACGCGGAACGCGCTCTCGTCAGGTTCGTTGCGATGGATGCAATCCTTCAGCGCATTGATCCAGGCGCCGCCGGGCAGGCCCATCTCGGCCAGGGCGTTCTTCTTGACGTTGACGCGGCGCTTCTCCTCCAGGCGGAAGGCCAGACAGGGGACCTTGTGATCCAGAAACACGGCATCCACCCGGTAGGCGTCGCGCTCCACGATCGTCCTGTCGAAGGCCTCGACCTGCCTCTGCGCCCCGGGGCGAAAGGCCTGCCGGCACTGGAAAACCGCGGTTTCCCTGCGGCCGGGGTGGATCTCCGTCACCCACAGCCGGAAATCGTTCTCGTAGTTTTCCACCAGGTTCCAGGTATAGGCTCTGAGCTTTCCCTCCACGTTGTCGACGAAGCCGGGCGGCCCGTAGAGAAACAGGTGCTTCTCCCGCCCGAGACAGACGCGCAGCAGGTGATCGAAACCGATAAAATGATCCATGTGGGTGTGGGTGACGAAGATCCGGTCCACCTTGAGGATCATGCGCGGCGGCAGCGCCTGGATGTCGCCGAGGTCGAACAGGAGAGCTTCCCGGCGGTACCGCATGTCGAGGTAGACGGCGGGGTCTCCGAAGGGGTCGTTGACGAGTCGAGCGCTGAACATGGCAGCCTCACGGGCGCCCGGGGGCGCATGCCGGGAGGGCTTCCCTGAGAACCCCCCGGTCGGTCCGGATCGTGTTCTCCCCGGTGTCTTGGTTGTACTATGACCCCGGCGGGCCGTCAAGGAATGGGTCAGAAATCCCTTGACTTTCGCGTCCGGAAACGATTTATTGCGCAACTTGATCACCCTTTTTCCTCCGGAGGAAACATCATGGCGAAAGCCCGCATCGTCATCGACAGGGAGCGTTGCAAGGAGTGCCACCTGTGCATCCTGGCGTGCAAGAAAGCCCTGATCGTCACGACGGCGGAATTCAATTCCAGGGGTTATCACCCTGTGGCCTCCAAGGACGGGGACGAGTGCACCGGCTGCACACTGTGCGCGGTCACGTGCCCCGAGGCCGCAATCGAGGTCTACCGTGGATAAAATCCTCATCTCCGGAAACTGGGCCTGCGGGGAAGCCGCCATCCGGGCGGGCTGCCGGTTCTACGCGGGCTACCCCATCACGCCCCAGAACGAGCTCACTGAGTACATGGCCGAACACATGCGCCAGGCCGAGGACGGTACGTTCATCCAGGCCGAAAGCGAAATCGCGGCGGTCAACATGGTCCTGGGGGCCAGTGCCGCTGGGGCGCGGGCTATGACCTCGTCGTCGAGCCCGGGCATCTCCCTGAAGCAGGAAGGGATCTCTGCGCTCGCGGCTGACGAGCTTCCCGCCGTGATTGTCAACATGATGCGCGGGGGCCCGGGGCTGGGGAACATCCTCCCTTCGCAGGGGGACTACTTCCAGGCCACCCGCGGCGGCGGGCACGGGGACTACCGCACGATCGTGCTCGCCCCCTCCTCCGTGCAGGAACTGGCCGACCTGACCATGGACGCCTTCGACCTGGCCGACGCCTACCGCAACCCCGTGATGATCCTGGGGGACGGCATGACGGGGCAGATGATGGAGCCCGTCGTCTTCGGCAAGCCGAGGCCGCGGCGCTACAACGAAAAATATGTGCTCAATGGGTGCGGCGACGGCAGGAGCCGTTTCGTCCGCGCCCTCATCCTCGACGCCCTGCGGATGGAGGAGCACAACTGGAAGCTCGTGCGCAAGTACACCGTCATCGCCCAGAAGGAGGTCCGCTTCGAGACCTTCCGGACGGGCAACGCAAAGCTCGTGATCATCGCCTACGGCATCGCGGCGCGGATCGCCAAGGGCGCCATCAACCGGCTCAGGGACTCGGGGTACCGGGTCGGCCTCATCCGGCCCATCACGCTCTGGCCCTTCCCGACGCAGATCATCCGCGACACGGCGGAGCGGATCGGCAACTTCCTGGTCTTCGAGATGAGCACGGGCCAGATGCTCGAGGATGTGAAGCTCGCCCTGGAGGGACGCGGCCGGGTCAGCTTCTACGGGCGTCCCGGCGGGGTCGTGCCCACGCCGGCGGAGCTCGCCAAGGCCATCGTACAGGAATACCAGAGGTAGAGAACCGATGAAGAAGGTCTTCTCCAGGCCCCAGTCGCTCAAGAACACCGCGTTCCACTACTGTGCGGGGTGCGGCCACAGCGTCACGCACCGCCTGATCTGCGACGCCGTCGATCAGCTGGGCATCCGGGGAATCACGATCGGCGTGCCGCCGGCGGGCTGCGCCGTACTCGCCTACAACTACTTCGACGTCGACATGCTCGAGGCCCCCCACGGCCGGGGCTGCGCCGTCGCCACGGGCATCAAGCGGACGCTGCCCGACCGCGTCGTTTTCTCCTACCAGGGCGACGGGGACCTCGCCGCCATCGGCACGGCCGAGACCTTCCACGCCGCCAACCGAGGCGAGAACATCACCGTCATCTTCATCAACAACGCCGTCTACGGCATGACCGGGGGCCAGATGGCCCCGACGACCCTACTGGGCATGACGTCCACCACGTCGCCACCGGGCCGCAGCGAGATCCTCGACGGGCACCCCGTTCGCATGAGCGAGATCCTCGCCCAGCTCGACGGGTCCAAGTACATCGAGCGATGCGCCGTGAACACGCCCCAGAACATCCTGCGCGCAGGCCGGGCCATCCGGAAGGCCTTCCAGTACCAGATGGACGGCGTCGGGTTCACCATGATCGAGGTCCTGTCCCAGTGCCCCACCAACTGGAAGATGACGGCAGCCGAGTCCTGCCGATGGGTCGACGAGGTGATGGCGAAGACATTCCCCATCGGGGTGATCAAGGACATCGGCAAAGGGGAGAAGCATGCAGATTAAAACCGTCTTTGCAGGCTTCGGCGGCCAGGGCGTTCTGATGATGGGCTACAGCCTCGCCCACGCGGCCATGAACGAGGGCCTTCACGTCACATACCTGCCGTCCTACGGCGCCGAGGTGCGCGGGGGGACGGCCAACTGCACGGTGGCCGTCTCGGACGAGGAGATCGCTTCGCCCGTGGCGTCTCAGCCCGATTTCATCGTCGCCATGAACGGCCCCTCCCTCATGGCCTTCCAGACGAGAATCGCACCCGGCGGCGCCTTTTTCCTGAACTCGTCCATCATCGAGGGCCGTCCGAACCGGGCGGACGTCTCGCTCTTCGAAATCCCGGCGGCCGGCATTGCCTCCGAGCTGGGCAACCCACGGGTCCAGAATGTCGTGATGATGGGCGCCTACGTGAAGGCAACGAGGCTCGTGTCCGCCGACACGTACTTGAAAAGCCTCAAGTCGATCCTGGGCGCCCGGAAGAAGGCGGCGATGGACATCAACCGGAAGGCCTTCTCGGCCGGCTACGATACCATCGACTAAACCAGGGGGAACCCGTCTCTCATGACCATCAAGCAGATCTCCGTTCAGTTGGCGAACATCCCGGGGCAGCTCGCGAAGCTCGTGGACATCCTGGACAAGGAGGACATCAGCGCCAAGGCGATCTCCGCAGCCAGCACGGCCGAAAGCAGCGTCGTGAGGCTCGTTGTCAACGACCCTGACCGGGCCGAGAGGGTCCTGGAGACCTTCGGGTTCACCTTCGAGGTGCAACCGGTGCTGGCCGTGGAAGTGCCCTGCCACCCGGCGGGCATGAACGCCATCGTGAAGCCCCTCATGGACGCGGAGATCAACATCCACTACATCTACACGACCATCGAGCGCATCGGGAAGGAGACGATCCTGATCCTGGGCGTAGACGATCACGAGCAGGCCGCCGAGATCCTCAAGGAGCACTGGATCCACTTCGTCGGCGAACAGATCTACGACCTCTGAGAAGGGTCCAGGGGTCAGGGTCCAGGGTCCAGGAAAGGAAGAAGATTTTTCTCTGCCCCATACCTGAGACCCTATACCCGATACCCGAGTTTCCACCCATGTCCCTGTTCACCGTTTCCACCGAAAAGGAAAAAGCGCTGCTCGAGCGAATGGCGCGCCTCGGGGTCGCGGAAAGCGACCTGCGGGAAACCTTTGTCCGCTCTTCCGGACCGGGCGGGCAGAAAGTCAACAAGACCTCGAGCTGCGTGCAGCTCGTGCACGTCCCCACGGGGCTCACCGTCAAGTGCCAGCGGGAACGCTCCCAGGCCCTGAACCGCTTCCTGGCGCGTCGCCTGCTCCTCGACCGGATCGAAAAACTGCAGAAGGGTGTCGTCGAGGCCGAGAGGGACCGCGCGGAAAAGATCCGGCGCCAGAAGCGCAAGCGCTCCAGGCGGGCGAAGGAGAAGATGCTCGAGGGAAAGCGCAGGCAGTCTGAAAAGAAGGGCCTCCGGGTAAGAGTCCCGCGGGACGGGGACTGAGGCAAAAAAAGGGGAAAGAAGCCTCTTTTTATTTCGCTTCTTTCCCCTTCTTCCGATGATACCAGGGATATGATGATTTAACCAAGCAGCTTGATGATCGGGTTCGCGTAGAGAATCACGAGCGACACGACGAGGGCGTAGATCGCGACGGATTCCGTCATGGCCATACCGACCATCATGGTGAGCATGATCTTGCCCTGCGCCTCGGGATTTCTCCCCACGGCATTGGATGCACCGCCGGTAGCCTGCCCGATGCCCAGTCCGGCCCCGATGGCTCCGAACCCCATCGCGATGCCGGCGGCGATCACGGAGCAACCCAGAACGATCGCCTTCGTGTAATCAGCTCCGCCTTCCTTTTCGGCGGCAAGGGCCAGGGACGCAAAACCGAAAACGAAAAGAACGGATACCAGCGCTACGAACATCTTCTTGGACTTCATTTCGACCTCCTCTCTGTCTTTGGATTGGATGACACGTCATCTCTCTCTTGAACGGCCCCGTCCCCGATCCCCCGTCCTTCGCGACGCCACCCCCTTTCCGACGAAGGCGCGGGCGTTCCCCGCCCGCTGCAGCGAAAGTGGACCCGTTTGGCCGCGTACTTTATTAAAGAGATAAAAAAGAATTGTCAAGGACAATTTGATTGTGCTATCAGCCCAGCCGTGAGATCGTGGGAAGGGTTTTACGGTGGAGGATCTACGAGGCCATGGCGCATCGCAAGCGGACGCAACAAGGGGACCTCTTGAAACAGTTGCAGGGCGACCTGCCCGTCGAAAAAAGGCCCTTTCGCGCCGTGGCGGCCCGCGCGGGAAGCGACGAGCAAACGGCCCTGGACACGATACGCGACCTCCTGCTCGAGGGCACGGTCCGCAAGTTCGGGGCGGTCCTGAAACATCAGAGGGCGGGCGTCACCCGCAATGCCATGGTGGTCTGGGCCGTTCCCCCCGACCGGGTCGAACAGGCGGGGACGGTGTTCGCATCCTTCCGGGAGATCACCCACTGTTACGAAAGGCGCCCGCCCTTCGAGGGCCGCTACAATCTGTTCACCATGATCCACGGCACGGAAGGGACGCTCGAAAACCTCATCGCCGAAATCGCCCGCCGGGTGGGCATAGGCGATTACCAGGTCCTGCACAGCGAAGAAGAATTCAAGAAGAGCAGCATGGAGTACTTCTGACGGGGAAAGGTCATGATGGAATAGCGGCGTGATGGGTCTCATGGATTGAAAACCCCAGCATTCCCGTATTCCATGACTCCGGCATTCCATCACGATCATGATGAGGAACCCAATGAGAAAGAAATCCGACGCCCTGTTCAAGAAAGCAAAGCAGTTAATACCCGGAGGCGTGAACAGCCCCGTCCGGGCATTCGGCTCCGTCGGGTCGACGCCCTTCTTTGTCAGGAAAGCCTCGGGGTCGAAGGTCTGGGACGAGGACGGCAACCGCTACATCGACTACGTGGCCTCCTGGGGACCCATGATCCTGGGCCATGCCCATCCGACCGTGGTCGATGCGATCCGGACGGCGGCGAAACGGGGAACGAGCTACGGGGCCCCGACGGCGGCCGAGGTCGAGATGGCCGCTGCGATCACGCGTGCCTTCCCGTCCATGGATCTCGTCCGGATGGTCAGCTCCGGGACGGAGGCGACGATGAGCGCCATCCGGCTTGCCCGGGGAACCACGGGGCGGGAGAAAATCCTCAAGTTCGAGGGCTGCTATCACGGCCATGCCGATTCGCTGCTGGTCAAGGCGGGCTCCGGCGTGGCTACGCTGGGCATTCCCGGAAGCCCGGGCATCCCGAAAGGGCTCGCGGAGCTGACCGTCACGGTCCCTTTCAACAACCTGGCCGCGGCGAAGGCCGCCGTGAAAAAGCACGGCAAGGAACTGGCCTGTGCCATCGTCGAGCCCGCCGCGGGCAACATGGGTCTCGTCCTTCCCGCTCCCGGCTTCCTCGAGGGACTGCGGGAACTCACCGCAGGCGCGGGGATCGTCCTGATTTTCGACGAAGTCATCTCGGGGTTCAGGCTGCGCTTCGGGGGCTTCCAGGACCTCGCCGGGGTCCGGCCCGACCTGACCTGCCTCGGCAAGATCATCGGCGGCGGCCTGCCCGTCGGGGCCTTCGGCGGCAGGCGGGAGATCATGGAATCGCTCGCGCCGGCGGGCCCCGTGTACCAGGCGGGGACCCTCTCGGGAAACCCCCTGGCCATGGCGGCGGGGTTGGCGACCCTCGGCGTTCTCGAAAACTACGCGGATTACCCGGACCTTGACCGGAAAACCCGCCGTCTCTGCGACGGAATGATGAAGCTCTTCCGGAAGAAGGGCATTGCCGCCACCCTCGCCCGGCGCGGGTCCATGTTCACCGTCTTCTTCACCGACCGCGACGTGACGGACTTCGCATCGGCCCTGCGGTGCGACACCGGCCTGTTCGCCCGGTACTTCAATGCCATGCTCCGCCGCGGCGTGAGCCTGCCGCCTTCCCAGTTCGAAACGGCCTTCGTCTCCTTCGCGCACAGCCCGGAAGACATCGACCGCACGCTCGAGGCCTGTGAAAAGGCCCTCGCCGAACTCTGATCACCCCGACCTGGGACGCCGCCCCCGGGCAATTGTGTTGACAGCCCCCCGGGCATCGTTTATCATTTTTGCCGCTCCCGGGCACGGTGCGGGCGGCCGCACCGCTCCTCGCGGGGTCCCGGAAAGACCTGCCGCCCCGGGCTCGCGCAGCGCAGGGAACCCTTCATCCCAGGATGACGCTCATGAACAAGGCGAGATCGATTCGTTCGCGAAAGAACGCGAAGGAGGCCCCCGCATTCTCCGTCTGCCCCGCGGGCAGACGGTACCCCCTTCCCACCGACAGGGACTACGCAAGAGAATTCGAGCGCCTGAAACGAATCGCCGATGCCGAGAGGCGCAAGGGCCGGGAGATCGTCGTGGTGATGGGCCTTGGGTTTGTCGGCGCCGTCATGGCCGGCGTCATCGCGGACTCGGCGGATCCAAAGACGGGCAAGCCCGGGAAATTCGTCATCGGAATGCAGCGGCCCTCGACACGGTCCTTTTGGAAGATCGGCTACTTAAACCAGGGTATCCCGCCCGTCGAGGCGGAGGACCCCGAGGTGGCCCCCCTCATCCGACGCTGCGTCAGACGGAAAAAGACGCTCATGGCCACCTACACCTACGACGCGCTGGCCCTGGCGGACGCCGTCGTCGTGGACGTGCAGTGCGACTACAACAAGGAGACCCTTGGGGACTGCAGGCAGGGTTCGGCCGATATCGCCGCCCTGGAGGACAGCCTGCGGATCATCGGGGACAGGATCCGCCCCGACTGCCTCGTCCTCATCGAGACGACGGTCCCGCCGGGCACGACGGAGTACGTGGCTTACCCGATCGTCAAGAAGGCCTTCGAGGAACGCGGCATCGACCGGGAGCCGCTGCTGGCCCATTCCTTCGAGCGCGTCATGCCCGGCCGGGAGTACGTCTGTTCGATCCGCGACTTCTGGCGAGTCTGCAGCGGTCTCAACGACGAGGCACGCCGGCGCGTGGTGAAGTTCCTATCGGAGGTCCTCAACGTCGCGCAGTACCCCTTGACGGTGCTGGACCGCCCCATCGAGAGCGAGACCTGCAAGATCGTGGAAAATTCCTACCGGGCCGCCCTCCTGGCCTTTCTCAACGAGTGGAGCCTCTTTGCCGAGCGCAACGGCGTGGACCTCATCAAGGTGATCAATGCCATCAAGGTCCGGCCGACCCACTCCAACATGATTTTTCCGGGGCCCGGCATCGGCGGGTACTGTCTTCCCAAGGACGGCGGCCTCGGCGTGTGGTCCTACCAGACCCTCATGGGGTTCGACGACGACATCTTCAAGATCACCCCGATGGCCATCGACATCAACGACACCCGCGCCCTGCACGCCGCAGAGCTCGTGCGCGACGCGCTGCGCAATATGGGCCGGATTGTCGCCGCCTCGCGGATCGCCGTGCTCGGCGTGTCGTACCGGGAGGACGTGGGGGACACGCGATACAGCGGATCGGAGATCCTCGTGCGCAAGCTCACGGAAATGGGAGCCGACGTGATCGTGCACGACCCCTACGTGAAGCACTGGTGGGAAATGGAGAAGCAGGACACCTACCCGGCGCCCGGCCATTCCCGCGCCCGGTTCTTCCGCAACCAGGAGCGCCTCAGGGACCTCGTCGTGCACAAGGACCTGGCCAGGGCCCTGCGGGGGGCCAATGCGGTGGTGTTCGCGGTGCGCCATCAGGCCTACCGGGAGCTCGACCCCGACGAGATCGTGCACATGGCGGGAAAGCCCGCGGCCGTCGTCGACTGCTTCGGCATCCTCGACGACAGCGCCATCCGCCGCTACTTCGAGCTCGGCTGCGAGGTCAAGGGCCTCGGCCGTGGCCATGTGAAACGGATCAAGGACGAGGTGCGCGGGCCGCAGCCGAAGGCGGACGCAACGCGCAGGGAAGGAAGGAACCGATGAAACGGGCGTTCGTTACGGGAATCACGGGCCAGGACGGCTCCTACCTGGCGGAGTTTCTGCTCTGCAGGGGATACGAGGTGCACGGGCTGATCCGCCGCGCCAGCACCTTCAACACCGACCGGATCGACCATCTCTTCAAGGACCTGCACGACCCCGCGGCGCGCCTTTTCCTCTATTACGGCGACCTGTCCGTCTCGGGGCAACTCACGGACCTGCTCCACGACATCCGGCCCGACGAGATCTACCATCTCGGGGCCCAGAGCCACGTGCGGGTCAGCTTCGACATGCCCGAGTACACGGGGGACGTGACGGGGCTCGGCACCCTGCGCCTTCTGGAAGCCATCCGCAAGACGGGCATCCCGGCGCGCTTCTACCAGGCCTCGTCGAGCGAGATGTTCGGTGCTGCGCCGCCGCCCCAGAGCGAAGCGACGCTGTTCCACCCGCGAAGCCCCTACGCGGCGGCGAAGGTCTATGCCTACTACCTCGTGAAGAACTACCGCGAGGCCTACAACCTCTTCGGCTGCAACGGCATCCTCTTCAACCACGAATCGCCCCGCCGCGGCGAGACCTTCGTGACCCGCAAGATCACCCGCGCGGCCACCCGGATCAAGGTCGGCCTCCAGGACAAGGTCTTCCTCGGAAACCTGCAGGCTAAGCGCGACTGGGGCTTCGCGGGCGACTACGTGGAGGCCATGTGGCTCATGCTCCAGCAGGAGAAGCCGGACGACTACGTCGTGGCCACCGGGGAGACCCGCTCGGTGCAGGAGTTCACGGAGAGGGTCTTCCAGAAGCTCGGCCTCGACTGGAAAGCCCACGTCGAGATCGACCCCCGCTACTACCGGCCCACGGAGGTGGACGTCCTGCTGGGCGACGCCTCGAAGGCGAGGACGAAACTGGGCTGGTCGCCGAAGGTCGGCTTCGAGCAGCTCATCGACATGATGGTGGCGGCGGACCTCGAGCTGGCGAAGAAGGAAAAGACGCTCCAGGATGCCGGGTTTGCCTGCGAACCCAAGCGGATTCTATCTTAGTTGGCTGTTCCAGAAAGCGGCTCGGTCAGAATTCTTCCTGCAAATTGACGGTTTTGGACCGCACTGGTTCTTTCAATGGGCTGTTCAAAAAGGCCAGATGCAAGGCGCCCGAAGTCCTGAGGAGTGAGGCGTACCCGGTCGTACGTTGAACGACGAAGGACAAGGGCAACGAAGCAGATGGTCGTTTTTCAACAGCCCGTGAAGCCCGCTTCACTGCAGACGCAACGACTCGCCCTTCGGGCTCAAACAATTTGCGCTGCGGTCGTTTCGCTTCAAGAAGTGCGGTTACCCAAAACGCGTCAAACTTTGCAGTCCAGAATCCTGCCCGAGCCGCACAGGAAATACTCGGATGGACAAAGACGCCAAAATCTTCGTGGCCGGGCACCGGGGTCTTCTCGGTACGGCCCTCGTGAGAATGCTCCGCGAGCGGGGGCACGAAAACCTCCTGCTGCGCACGAGCGCGGAGCTCGACCTGCGCCGCCAGGCCGACGTGGAGGCCTTCTTCGAACGCGAGAAGCCGCAGGTCGTCTTTCTGGCCGCCGCCCGCGTGGGGGGGATCTGGGCGAACATGCACAACCCCGCCCCCTTCCTCTACGACAACGTGATGATCCAGACGAACGTGATCCACGCGGCCTGGCGGTTCGCGGCGGAGCGCCTCCTGTTCGTCTCGAGTTCCTGCTCCTACCCGCGCCTGTGCCCGCAGCCCATGAAAGAGGAGTACATCCTGACAGGCCCGCCCGAGCCGACCAACGAGGCCTACGCCATCGCCAAGATAGGCGGCATGAAGATGATCGAGGCCTATCACCGCCAGTACGGCGTGCGGTTCTTCTCCGTGATCTTCCCCAACCTCTTCGGGCCGGGCGACAACTTCGACCCCCGCGATTCCCACGTCGTCGCCGCCCTTGTGCGCCGGTTCCGCGAAGCGGCCGTGGGCGGCCTCCCCGAGGTGGAGATCTGGGGCACCGGCCGGGCCCGACGCGAGTTCCTCTACGTCGATGACGCGGCGGATGCGTGCCTGTTCTTCGTCGACCGGCTCTCGGGCGGGGAAGCCGTCAATGCGGGGGCCGGAACGGACGTCTCCATCGACGAGCTCGCAAGGCGAATCGCCGCGATCTCGGGATACGGCGGCCGGCTAGTTTTCGACGCGACGAAACCGGACGGCATGCCGCAGAAGCTGCTGGACGTCACCGCCATGGCGCAGCTCGGGTGGAAGCCCAGGGTCGGCCTCGACGAGGGGCTGCGGAGAACCTGCGAGTGGTACGCGCGGAGCGGGGCCTCCCCCGGGGGGGCGGCATGACGATCAGGGTCCGGATCGGCGACATCCGCATCGGCGAGGAGGAAAGGGCCTCCGTCCTCGAGTCCCTCGCGGAGGGGCGGCTCTCGGAAGGCCGGAAAACCAGGGAGTTCGAAAAGCGCTGGGCCCGCTACATCGGGAAAAAACACTGCGTGGCCCTCAACTCCGGCTCCTCAGCGCTCCTGGCGGGGCTGCACGCCCTGATCCACGACGATCGCCGGCCGCAGGTCCGGCCGGGATGCAAGGTCATCACCTCCCCCGTCACCTACGTCGCCACGAGCAATGCCATCGTGCTGGCAGGCATGGAGCCGGTTTACGTCGACATCGACCCCGGCACCTTCACGCTGGACGTCAACCAGGTCGAGGACGTGCTCCGCAGGGGCCCCGAGGGGCATGCCCTGCTCCTGCCCGTGCACCTCATGGGATACGTCAACGACATGGACGCCCTCAACGACCTGGCGCGCCGCTACGGCCTGGCAGTCTTCGAGGACGCCGCGCAGGCGCACGGGTCCCTGTACCGGGGCCGCAAGGCCGGCTCCCTGTCGGACCTCGCCGAGTATTCTTTTTACATCGCCCACAACATCCAGGTCGGCGAGATGGGGGCCGTCGTCACCGACGACGAGGCGCTCTGCCGGCTGATCCGGCGGATCAAGGCCAACGGGAGGCTTTGCGACTGCAGGATCTGCACGCGCGCCGCAGGCACATGCCCGCATCGAGGGGCGCAGGCCGACCCGCGATTCACCCACGACCTCGTCGGCTTCAACTTCAAGACGTCGGAACTCCACGCGGCGATCGCCATCCCCCAGGTCGGAAGGGCCGACGCCATCATCCGCGCAAGGCAGCGCAACGTGCGCGCCCTGAACGCAAAGCTCGAGCCGTTTGCGGAGATCTTCCAGCTGCCGGTCTTTTCCGAAGAGGTGAGCTACCTTGCCTACCCCCTGGTCGTCCGCAACCCGAAGTGGTCCAGGGAAAAGATCATGTCCTCGCTGGAGAGGTCCGGCGTCGAGACGCGGCCCCTTTTCGGCTGCATCCCCACTCAACAGCCGGCGTACCGATCCCTGAAGGAACGCTACGAAGGGAGGCTGCCCAGGGCCGAGTTTGTGGGCGCAAAGGGCTTCTACATCGGCTGCCATCAATACCTGGAGCCGGCGGACCTGGATTTCGTGGAAGAGGCCTTCCGCAGCCTGGTCCGGAAGGGCCCCTGAGAGACACGTAACCGAATAGAATCATTAGACGTTTTATCATGCCGGCGGACCGTTTTCCGGAGCCTATTTTTATTGACTTCGCGCTGCCAGTGTGGTATAGCGCCCGAGGTTTCCATGAGAGAGGGAGATAAGGAATCGAAGAAGTCCATGATGCAGGCGGCGTATGCCAGCACCTTCGGCATCGCGCTCGTTCTGGGCATCTTCGGGGGAATCCTGATCGGCGCCTGGCTGGACAGGCTGCTCGGAACGGGAAACAAGTTTGCCATCCTCTTCCTTCTCGTCGGTGTGTTTGCTGGATTCCGAAGCCTCTACGTGTGGATCAAGAACACGTTCGAGGACAGCTACGAAGAACCGGTCATCAGGCGGCTGAAGGATGAACCCCACCGGAAAAGACCTCCTGCAAAGAAAAATTGAGTTCCGGAATGTCGTCATTCTGGGCCTCATGCTCATCGCGAGCCTGCTCTTCATGCCTTGGCGGTTCACCCTGGGCATCCTCCTCGGCGGCATCATCAGCATCGTCAACCTGTACTGGCTCGGCCGGGACCTTCGCGTCATCTTCTCCAACCTCTCGGGGAAGGCGAAGTCGGCGATGATGATCCGCTACTACATCCGTATGGCCGTCACGGCCGTGGTCCTCTACGTGATCATCACCGAGCTGCCCGTGGACGTCATCGGACTGCTCGTGGGCCTGTCGCTTGTCGTCATCAACATCGTCTTCACGGCGATTCTCGAGTTTCAAAAAAAAATTCTTCCGGAGGAGGCTAGCTGACAGAGTATGCATCCCCTACTGCTGCTACACAACAAATACATCCCCGATATCGTCACCTACACGGTCCTCGTCATGGCCATTTTGACCCTTCTGGGCTGGCTGGCCACGCGGCGCATGGACATCTACCCGAACAAGGTCCAGAACGTGATGGAGGTCATCGTCAACGCCTTTCACAACCTCCTGGTCGACACGATGGGCGAACACGGCAAGAAGTTCTTCCCCCTCATCGCGACCATCGGGTTCTTCATCCTGTTCTCGAACCTCATCGGCCTCATTCCCGGATTCGAGTCGCCCACGGCAAGCCTGAACACGACGGTGGCCATGGCCCTCGTGGTCTTCTTCCTGACCCACATCGTGGGAGTCCAGATCCAGGGCATGAAGTACTTCAAGCAGTTCCTCGGGCCCGTCTGGTGGCTCACCCCGCTCATGATGCCCATCGAGATCATCAGCCACCTCTCGAGGCCGCTGTCTCTCTCGGTGCGGCTCTTCGGGAACATCCAGGGCGGCCACATCGTCGTGGCGGTCATCTTCGTGCTCGTGCCGCTGCTGATCCCCCTGCCCATCCTGATCCTCAAGATCCTGATCTCCGTCATCCAGACGCTGGTCTTCATGCTGCTGTCGATGATGTACATCGCCGGCGCAATGGAGGAGCACCACTGAGAAGGGGCCAGGGTACAGGGTAAGAAAGAAGACAACACCTCTGGAAGCAAAACGGGTCGAGGCAGCTGCCTCGACCCGTTTTTTTAACCAAAACAAATCCCCCTCTTTCCCCCTTTGATAAAGGGGGAGAAAAGGGGGATTTTTATCTTGCTGCTTGGTCCCTACAGGCTCATCACATAGTCATGGATGGCCTTGGCCGCCTTGCGGCCGGCTCCCATGGCCAGGATGACCGTGGCCGAGCCCGTGACGATGTCGCCGCCTGCCCAGACGCCCTTGCGCGTCGTCTCGCCCGTCTCGTCCTTCGTCACGATGTAGCCCCAACGGTTCGTCTCGAGGCCGGGGGTTGTCATGGGGATGACGGGGTTGGCCATCGTCCCGACGGAGACCACGACGGTGTCCACGTCGAGGGTGAACTCCGAGCCCTTGACCACGACGGGCCTGCGGCGGCCGGACTCGTCGGGCTCGCCCAGCTCCATGCGCTGGCAGACCATCTGCCTGACCCAGCCCTTTTCGTCGCCGATGTACTCGATAGGGTTCGTGAGAAACTTGAACTGCACGCCCTCTTCCTCGGCGTGGTGGACCTCCTCGGCCCGGGCCGGCATCTCGGTCTTCGTCCGGCGATAGATGATGAACGCATTGTCCGCCCCCAGGCGCAAGGCCGTGCGGACCGAGTCCATGGCCACGTTGCCGCCGCCGATGACGGCCACGTTGCGCCCCTTGGCGATCGGCGTGTCGTATTCGGGAAACCGGTAGGCCTTCATGAGGTTCGAACGCGTGAGGTACTCGTTGGCCGAGTAGATCCCCGAGAAGTTCTCCCCCGGGATGTTCATGAAGACGGGCGCCCCGGCCCCGACGCCGAGAAACACGGCGTGGAAGCCTTCGGCGAAGAGGTCGTCGATCGTTTTGAGCCTCCCGATGGCCGCGTCGGTGATGATTTTCACACCGATTTTCTTCAGGTATTCCACCTCGGCATCGACGATGCCCTTGGGGAGGCGAAACTCGGGGATGCCGTAGATCAGCACGCCCCCCGATTTGTGCAGGGCCTCGAAGATGGTCACCTCGTGGCCCATCTTGACCAGATCGCCGGCGATCGTGAGCCCCGCGGGACCGGCCCCGACGACGGCGATCCGCCTGCCCGTCGGCGCGGGGAGCTTGGGGATCTCGATCGTCCCTGACTTTCGCTCGAAATCCGCCACGAAACGCTCGAGACGCCCGATCGCGACGGGGTCCCACTTCTTCCCCAGGATGCAGAGCTTTTCGCACTGGTCTTCCTGCGGGCAGACCCTGCCGCAGACGGCAGGCAGGCAGTTGGTCTCCTTGATCTTCCGGGCGGCCCCCAGAAAATCCCCGTCCGCCACGAGCTGGACGAAGCCCGGGATGTCGATGTCCACGGGGCATCCCGACACGCAGCCCGGCTTCTTGCACTGGATGCAGCGCCTGGCCTCCAGCAAGGCCGTCTCGGGGGAGTAGCCCAGGGGAACCTCGTCAAAATTGGTGACGCGCGTCCGGGGATCCTGCTCCGGCATGGGCTGCCGGGGGATGCGCTCCTTCTTGTCTTTCTTTTCCGTCCTGTCCTTATCGGTCATGGTTTCCGCACCTGCAAAGATCCCTGGCTTTCTGTTCCTGCTCCGAATACATCCGCAACCGGCTCATCAGGAGCCCGAAGTCCACCTCGTGGCCGTCGAACTCGGGACCGTCGACGCAGGTGAATTTCGTTTTGCCGCCCACGGTGACCCGGCAGGCCCCGCACATCCCCGTGCCGTCCACCATGATGGGATTAAGGCTCACGAGCGTCTTGATCCCGTGGGGGCGCGTCACGTTGGCGACGACCCGCATCATCGGCACGGGTCCGATCGTAAAGACGCGGTCGATTTTCGTCCCGGCGGCGATGAGGTCGCGCAGTACGTCGCTCACAAATCCGTGGTAGCCGTAACTGCCGTCATCGGTGGTGATATGCAGCTCGTCGCTCACGCTTCGCGACTCCTCTTCGAGGATGAGCATCTTTTTCGTCCGGGCCCCGATGATGGAGACGACCCGCGTCCCCTTCTCCTTGAGCGCCTTGGCGATGGGGTACAGCACGCCGATGCCCACGCCGCCGCCGACGCAGACGGCCGTGCCGACGCCGTCAATCTCGGTGGGGTGCCCCAGGGGCCCCAGGACATGCTGGATGAAGTCCCCGGGGTGGAGCTGCGCCAGCTGGTCCGTCGTTTTGCCGACGACCTGGTAGATGATCGTCAGCGTCCCCTTCACGGGGTCCGAGTCGACGATGGTCAGCGGGATGCGCTCCCCCCTGTCATCGATCATGAGGATGACGAACTGGCCGGCCCTGCGCTTTTTCGCAATGTCGGGCGCCTCAAAGACCGTCTTGACGATGTTCTCGGAGAGAACGACCCTTTCGGTGATCCGGTACAACGCCTGTATCCTCCTTGCCTTGACCCGTGAGACGGATTTCGATCCCCTTCCGCCTATAAAAAGAGGGAGCCAGAAGGCTCCCTCCCGATCCCTTCCCTGTGTGTGGTGCTTAGTACTCTTTCGTCAGTTTGTCAAGCTCCGCCAGGCTGAAGACGGGGCCGTCCTTGCAGACGTACTTGCTGCCCACGTTGCAGCGCCCGCACTTGCCGATGCCGCACTTCATCCGCATCTCGAGGGAGGTGATGATGTTCTCCTTCGAGAAGCCGAGGTCGAAGAAGACGGGCAGCGTAAAGCGGATCATGATCGGGGGGCCGCAGATGACCGTCACGGCGTTCTCCTTGCTCGGGGCCACCTCCTTGCAGACGGTGGGGACGAAGCCCTCGCGCCCCTTCCAGGTCGCGTCGCCCTTGTCGACCGTCACGTTCAGGTCGATGTCGCCGCGCTTGCCCCACGCCTCCAGCTCGTCCTTGTACAGCAGCAGCCCGGGGCTCCTGGCACCGTAGACGACGGTGATCTTGCCGAAGCGCTTGCGGTTTTCCTCGAAGATCATGTAGTTGATGAGCGAGCGAAGGGTCGTGAAGGCGAACCCGCCGCCCACGATGACGATGTTCTTCCCCTCGAGGAACTCGATGGGCCAGGAGTTGCCCAGGGGGCCGCGCACCCCCATGAGGGTCCCCTCCTCCATCTCGTGCAGGGCCGATGTCACGACGCCCGCCTTCTGGACGGTGAACTCGATGTAGCCCTTCTGGGTGGGCGAAGAGGCGATGCCGATGGGCGACTCGCCCTTGCCGTAGAGGGAAAGCTCGGCGAACTGCCCGGGGATGTACTTGAAGCGTTCCTCGTCCTCCTTGTTCACGAAGGCCAGGCGGAAGGTCTTGATGTCCTTCGAGTCCACCTCCGTGATGATCTTGACGACCTCCACGGGCATGGGCACGTAGGGGTTCTCGGCGACGATCTGCTGTAACGGCTTCTGCATCGGTGGGTCTCCTCTGATCCTAGAGTTTCGAAATGTCCTCGACGATCTTCCGGATGTCGATGTTGACGGGACAGGACATCACGCAGCGCCCGCATCCCACGCAGGCGATGGCGTCGAAGTTGTCCACGTAGTATTTGAACTTGTGCATCAGGCGCTGGCGCCAGCGCTGCTTCTGGCTCGTGCGCGGGTTGTGCCCCGAAGTCTCCTTCGTGAAGAGCGGGAACATGCAGGAGTCCCAGTTCCGGATGCGCACGCCGTCGTCGCCCTTCATTTCGTCGCTGATGTCGAAGCAGTGGCACGTGGGGCACATGAAGGTGCAGGTCCCGCAGGCCAGACACTTGCCGGCAATCGTGTCCCAGAAGGGGTGCTCGAAGCTCACGTCGAGGATGGGCTTGATGGCCCGCCCGGGGATCTTCCTCTTGATCTCGGCGGCGGACTGCTCGGCGATGGCCTGCTTCTTCGCCTCGGCCGAGGCGTCGGCGGCCGTCGCCTCGCCGAAGTACGGCGCCAGGGATTCGCCCTTGGGCGTCACGAACTCCACGAGCCAGCTCTCGCCCAGGTCCGTCAGCTGGATGTCCGAGCCCTGCGTCGAGGTGGGGCTTCCGTCCACGGAGGTGCAGAAGCACGCCGCGTACGGGGGATGCACGCAGGCCAGCGAGATGACCGTCCCCTTCCTGCGCTTCTCGATGTAGTAGGGGTCCTTCCACTTCTCCTGGTCGAAGAGCATGTCCAGAAGGGCGAAGCTGCGGGCATCGCAGGGGCGCACCCCGAAGAGCACGAACTCCTTCTCGTCGGCGGGCATGGCGGCAAAGACCATCCCCTTGGGGCTCCGCGTGTACTTCATGAGGAGCTCCGAGTGGGGGAAGAAGACCTTCTTCGGCGCGTTTTTCGTGTTGGCGAAGGAGGTGAGCGGCTCCATCCCCGGCTCGAGGACCTTGAACAGGACGTTGTCCTCGTCCTTCACCGGCGCGTACACGGGTTTGTCGGCGGCCATCTTCTTCACGATGCCGGACAGTTTGTCCTTATTGAGCAGTTTCTTTTCCATGGCGTTCCTTGTCTGAGAAATTCTGCATCCCCCGCGTCCGGGGGCGGGTTTCCGTCCTTACATCAGTTTCAGCGACTGCACGAGCGGCATGGGGTCGGTGATGTGGAGCTTGAACCACTTGTCCGGCCCGGGCAGGCCCATGGCGAGCGCGAGCAGCTCCGTGAAGTAGAACACGGGCATCTTCAGCCCCGCGTCGGCCCGCATGTCGAGGTTGGCCATGCACAGGGGGCAGGCCGTCACGATGCAGTTGGCGCCGGCCTCCTTCGCCATGGAGGCGAGCTTGTTGACCATCTTGCCCACGATGTCCGTGCGGCTGATGGAAAGGCTCCCGCCGCAGCAGTCGGTCTTGAAGGACCACTTCTTCACGTCGGCCCCGCAGGCCGCCAGGATCTTGTCCAGGAGCACGGGGTTCTCGTAGTCGTCGAACCGGCAGACCTCGGGCGGCCGCAGCAGAAGGCAGCCGTAGTAGGAAACGGGCTTGAGCCCCTCGAGCTTCCTGACGACCTTCTTCTCCAGGGTGTCGAGGCCGATGTCGTTGGCGATGATGTCGATGGGGTTCCGGATGGAGATCCCGTCGGTGTACGTGCCGCCGATGATCGACTCCATCTCCGCCTTGAGGGCCTTGTCCTTCTCGATCTGGTGCTGGGCCATCTTGAAGCGGTTGAAGCACGCCGCGCAGGGGATCATGACGTCGAGCCCCCTCTTCTGCGCGATCATCAGGTTCCTGGCCGGCAGCGCCACGGAGAGCTTGTAGTTCGTGCTGTGCGCCGAGGTCGCCCCGCAGCAGGACCAGTCGTCGATCTCGTGGGTCTCGATGCCCAGGGCATGGCTCACGGCCTCGATGGACTGGCTGTACTCTTTTGCCGTTCCGTGCGCGGAACAACCGGGATATAAAGAAACCTTCACGGAATGCCTCCTGAACTGGCTGTCTTACCTCGTTTTTTCGAATATCTTCCGGACGGAAGCCACGTCCTTCGTTTTGGGGGCGAAGACCGAGAGCTTCCCCTTCGTGAACATGTCCAGGCCCAGGGCCATGTCGGAGAAGAGATCCCCGGACTTGAGCTTGTAGTTCACCATCATCATGGGCTCGTTGAGCCGCCCGCCTGACTTGATGCTCGACAGGAAGGCCTCGTGGAAGGCGAGCACGCTCTTTTCCCTCGAACCCTTGCCGCTCTCCAGGGCCATCTGCCTCAGCACGTCCATCATCCGCGCGATGTCCACCTCGTTGGGGCAACGCGTGATGCAGGTCTCGCAGGAGGCGCACAGCCAGATGGTGGAGCTTCCCAGGACCTCGTCCTTCTTGCCCATCTGGATCATCTTGATGACCTTGTTCGGGTTGTACTCCATCACGAACGCCATGGGGCAGCCCGCTGTGCACTTCCGGCAGTGGTAGCAGCGCTGGATGGGAACCCCGTCGATCCTCTCGTTGACTTCGTCCAGAAACGTTTTCATTGTATCTCCGTATATCGGTCCGTTTTCTTACCTTCCTACCTTCTTACCCTCTCACCTTCTACGGTTAATGACCGCCGCCCGGGCTGTAGATGAACTCTTCCTTGTCGTCCATTCTCTGGTCCTGCAGGGGCGCCGGGAAATCGATCTTCTCGCCGGCCCGCTGGTTGAACAGCACGAAGCAGTCCTTGTCGAGCTTCTTGAGGAACTTCCTCAGGTCGACGCCCATGGGGCAGACGCTGATGCAGGAGCCGCAGTCGACGCAGCGGCCCACCATGTGGTACATGCGCATGAACTGGAAGACCTGCGTGTCCGAGGGGTCCTCGCTGATGCCCACCCACTGGGGCATGCTCTGCTCGGCAAAGCAGGTCCGGCAGTAGCACGACGGGCAGGCCTGGCGGCAGGCTGCGCAGCGGATGCACTTGGCCATCTCCTTGGTGAAGTAGGCCCAGCGCTCCTCGGGGGAGAGTTTCTCGAACTCGTCGATTTCCGCGTACTCCGCCGCCGGGTTCATGGCGGGGGCGGGCTCCCCGAGCATCACGTCGGAGATGACGGGGTTGTTGAACCGGCACGTCAGGCAGTTCTCGGCCAGGACGTCTTTCAGGGCGACGTTCTTCTCGCCGCTTGCGGTCTTGATCTTCAGATTGGCGCCGTCGAGGCTCCCCTCCAGGATGTCCTCGCCGCCCAGCTTCGCGACCAGCGCCTTGCGGTCCACGTAGCCCGTGCAGGGAACGCCGAGAATCGAGATGTCCAGGCGCTCGTACTGCCGCTCCTGCAGGTGGATGACCAGCGAGCGCGAGGTACAGCCCTTCGTCACGACGCCGACGACCTTCCGCTTGCGGTCGTCGGGCTTGAGGCGCTTCTGGGAATCCTTGTGGGCGCTGATCAGGTCGTGCACGTATTTGGCGAGGTTGTGCTGGCAGAAGGCGTTCCAGACGAGCTTGTCCGCTTCCTCGGGGGTCGTGATGAACACCGGGGTCGCCGTGAGCGGCAGGGTTCCTGCCTCGTATCCCACGATGACGTCCACCTTCTTTTCGGCCAGGAGCTTCTTCGCCTCTTCCCGCAGCTTCTTCTCTACTTTTTCCACGTTCCCGATCCTTCTGTTCCGGTTATTTCGCAACGGCGACGTCGGCGTCGCGCAGTTTCTTGACCAGCTTCGTGGCGGGACCCAGGGCTTTCACCCGCTCCGTCACGCCCTTGATGACCTGGGCGAACCGCTCGCCCTCCGAGGCCGAGACCCAGGTGAAGGTCATCCGGCCGTCCTCGAGCCCGATGTAGTTCAGGAAGCTCTTCAGGGTGGCGAACTTCCGTCGCGCCGAAAGGTTGCCGGTGATATAGTGGCATTCGCCTGGGTGGCAGCCCGAGACGAGCACGCCGTCGGCGCCGGCCTGCAGCGCCTTCACGACGTAGAAGGGGTTGATCCGGCCCGTGCAGGGCACTCGGATGATTCTCACGTTCGGGGGATACTGGATGCGGCTGATCCCCGCCAGGTCGGCCCCTGCGTAGGTGCACCAGTTGCAGACGATGGCGACGATTTTCGGTTCCCACCCTTCGGATTTCTTGCCTGCCGGTTTGTCGTGATGTGACATAGCTGCTCCAAACTGTCTTTATGCGGTTCTTTGAAGGCCCACTCTCTATGCAAAGCCCCCGAATCAAGTCCATGAAGTTAGGAAGTTATGAAGAGCGGAAAATCGTAAAGATCCCTTTCCCGTTTCCTTCCCGTCCGCTCTTCCGCTCTTCCTCACCTCCGCTCTTCCGTCCTCATATGGCCGAGGAAATCTGTGCAAGCACCTCCTCGTTGTTGAACCCGTTGAGGTCGATGGCGTTCATGCGGCACGAGGCCGTGCAGACGCCGCAGCCCTTGCAGAGCACCGTGTTGACCACGGCCGCGCCCTCTGCCATGTCCACCGCGACGGCCCCGTAGGGGCAGTTGGACTCGCAGAGGCCGCAGGCCATGCAGCGCTCCTTGTTCACGTAGGCCGTCTTGCCCTCGGACTCGATGTAGTCCTTCGTGAGAATCGTGCAGGCCCTCGAAACGGCGGCATTGGCCTGGGCGATGGTCTCCTCGCTCATCTTCGGGGCGTGGGACATGCCGCACATGAAGACGCCGTCGGTGGCGAAATCCACAGGGCGCAGCTTCACGTGGGCCTCGAGGAAGAAGCCGTCCTGGTTCGTGGGGACCTTGAGCATCATGCCCGTGGCAACATTGTCCGGGTTGGGAACGGTGCCCACGGACAGGGCCAGGATGTCGGCCCGCAGGTCCACGGGTTCGTTCATCACGGGGTCGAAGACGCTCACGGTCACCTTGCCGCCGTGCACCTTCACCTCGGGCTTGCGCTCCTCGTCGAAGCGGACGAACTTCACGTTGAGCTCGCGGGCCTTCTTGTAGAAGTCCTCCTTGAGGCCGTAGGTCCGGATGTCGCGGTAGAGGATCGTGATGTCCTTCTCGGGGTCGAGTTCCTTTAGCTTCAGGGCGTTCTTGATCGCCTCGCTGCAGCAGTAGCGGCTGCAGTAAGGCCTCTCGAAGTTGCGCGAGCCCACGCACTGGATCATGACGACGCTGCGGGCGGCGCCCACCTTGTAATCCTTGTCGTGGATCATCTTCTCGAGGTCGCGCTGGGCCACGATGGCCTCGCTTGTCCCGTAGCCGTACTCCTTCGTCTCGAGCTCGTAAGCGCCCGTGGCGACGAGAACGACGCCGTGCGAAAACTGCTGCTCCTGTCCGCCGGAGACGACGGTCGTCTTGTAGTTGCCGATAAATCCGTCAATCTTCTTGATTTCGGCGCCGGTGACGACCTTGATCTTCGGGTTGGCCTTCACCTTGTCGAGCAGGCCCGCGAGGTGCTTCTGGGTGTCGAGCCCCTCGAGGGTGTAGTAGAGTTTGCGGTAGTTGCCGCCGAGCTCTTTTTCCTTCTCCACGATGTAGGACTCGAAGCCCTGGTCTGACAGCGACAGGGCCGCCGTGATGCCGGCGAGGCCCCCGCCGATGACCAGCGCGTTGTGGTTCACGCCCAGCTGGCCGGGCTTGAGGGGCTTGAGGAACTGCGCCTTGGCGATGGCCATGCGCATGAGGTCCTTGGCCTTCTCGGTGGCCTCGACGGGCTCGTTCATGTGGACCCAGGAGTTCTGGTCGCGGATGTTGGCCATCTCGAAGAGGTATCGGTTGAGGCCCGCCTTCTCGCAGTTCTCCTGGAAGAGGCCCTCGTGGGTCCGCGGCGAGCAGGATCCCACGACGACGCGCGTGAGGTTGTGCTCCTTGATCACCTCGCCCATCTTGACGGCCGTGTCCTGGGAACAGGTGAAGAGGTTGTCCGCCGCGTAGACGACGTTGGGGAGCGTCTTGACGTACTCGACGACCTCGGGGACGTTCACGACGCCGCCGATGTTGATGCCGCAGTGGCACACGAAGACGCCGATCCGCGGTCCCGTGCCCCGCAGGTCCGCCTCTGCGGGCAGCGTGCTCTCCGTCACGAGGGTGTCGCGCGCCGGAGCGAGGATTCCCCCGGCGCAGGCGGCCGCGCCGCTGGCCTCCATGACCGTCTCGGGGATATCCTTGGGGCCGGCGAAGGCGCCGCAGACGAAGACGCCGCCGCGGCTGGTCTGGACCGGGTTTTCGAGCTGGGTCTTCGCGAAGCCGTGCTCTTCGAGCTCGATGCCGAGGGCCTTGGCCAGCTTCGCCGCTTCCTTCGGGGGCGTGAGCCCCACGGAGAGGACGACCATGTCGAACTCCTCCTCGACGAGCCTGCCGTCCTCGGTGACATAGGTCATGAGGAGGTTCTTCGAGCCCTGCAGCTCCTTGATCGTCGAGGGCATGGAGCGGATGTAGCGGATCCCGTACTCGGACTTGGCCCGGTTCACGAAGCGGTCGAAGTCCTTGCCGTGGGCCCGGATGTCCATGAAGAAGATGGTCGGCTCGAGCGTCTTGAGGTGCTCCTTGCCGATGATGGCCTCCTTCGTGGCGTACATGCAGCAGACCGAGGAGCACCAGGAGTTCCCGCAGGAGGTGTCACGGGAACCGATACACTGGATAAAGGCGAGCTTGCGGGGCTCCTTGCCGTCGGAGAGCCTCTGGACGTGCCCGAAGTAGGGCCCCGAGGCCGACAGGATGCGCTCGAACTGGATGCTCGTCACGACGTTCTCGTAAACGCCGAAGCCGAACTCGCCGCGCAGTCTCGGGTCGAAGATCTCGAAGCCGGGGGCCGCGATGACGGAGCCGACCTCGATCGTCTCCTCCTCGTAGGTGTCGTCATGAATGATGGCCTTGGCGATGCACGCCTCGACACACTGATAACATTCCGAGCAGATACCGCAGGCCAGGCAACGGGACGCTTCAGCCACGGCCTGGGCCTCGCTGAAGCCGAGCCCCACTTCCATCCAGTTGGCGCGGCGCGCGGCCGGGTCGGCGTGGGGGTACTTCACGCGGGGGACCTTCGGGACGTCCTTCAGGTCCGCCTGGTCGGCCAGTCCCTTCTTCCAGTCCTTCGCCCGGCCGGCCTTCACGTCCTCGCCCCTGAGGTAGCGGTCGATGGACTTGGCGGCCTCCTTGCCGGCGTTGACGGCCTTGATGACCGTGGCGGGGCCCGTCACGGCGTCGCCGCCGGCGAACACGCCGGGGGCCGTGGTCTGGAATGTCACCTCGTCGACGTCGAAGTTGACCCACTTGTTGATCGAGATGCCGCTGTCCCTCGCCACGAAGCCCAGGTCGCAGGCCTGGCCGATGGCCGGGACAATCGCGTTGCACTCGACGATGAACTCGGAGCCCTTGATGGGGACGGGGCGTCGGCGGCCGCTGGCATCCGGCTCGCCCAGCTCCATGCGGAGGCACTCGATGCCCGTCACCTTGCCGTCCTTGCCGACGACGCGGGTGGGGGCCACGAGGAATTCGAAGCGGATCCCTTCCTCCTCGGCCTCTTCGATCTCCTCGGGGGAGGCGGGCATCTCGGCCCGGGACCGGCGGTAGAGGATGAAGACGTCCTTGGAGCCCGTGCGGACGGCCGTGCGGACGGCGTCCATGGCCACGTTGCCTCCGCCGATGACGGCGACCTTCTCGCCCAGGTAGACCTTCTCGCCCAGGTTGACGCGCTTGAGGTAATCGACGCCGTGGATCACACCCTGCATGTCCTCTCCGGGGATGTCGAGCTTGCTCGAGAGCTGCGCGCCCACGCCGAGGAACAGGGCGTCGTAGTCCTTGCGGAGCTGCTCCAGGGTGACGGTCTTTCCCACCTCCTGGTTGCAGAGGATCTTCACGCCCATGTCGGTCATGGTCTTGATCTCGGCGTTGAGCACGTTGCGGGGCAGGCGGTACTCGGGGATGCCGAGGGTCATCCAGCCGCCTGGGATGGGGGCCTTCTCGTAGACGGTGACGTCGTAGCCCTCGATCGTCAGGTAGTAAGCGCAGGAAAGGCCCGCGGGGCCGGCGCCGACGACGGCGACTTTCTTGCCTTTCTTCTCCCTGATCTCGGGGACGTACTTCGTCGCGTCGTTGAGGTCCAGGTCGGCGACAAAGCGCTTCAGGTGCATGATGTCGATGGGCTGCTCGACCTTGCCGCGCATGCAGGCGTCCTCGCAGGGGTGGTTGCAGACGCGTCCGCACACGCTCGGGAAGGGGTTTTCCTGCTTGATGAGCTTGAGGGCTTCCTTGTACTTGCCGGCTGCGATGAGGGCCACGTAGCCCTGGACGCTGATGTGGGTCGGGCAGGCCGCCTTGCAGGGCGACGTGCCGAGCTTGTCGATGGCGAACCCGCTGGGAATGGCCTGGGGGAAATGACGGTAGGTGGCCTTGCGGTCGTTGAGGTTCTCGTTGAAGTCCGATTTGACCGTGATGGGGCAGACAGTGGCGCAGTCGCCGCAGCCCGTGCACTTGGAGAGATCTACGTACCGGGGCGCCTTCGTGAGCTTGACGGTGAAGCGGCCGGCTTCGCCTTCGACGGACTCCACCGTCCGGCGGGTCAGGATCTCCACGTTGGGGTGCCTGCCGACCTCGACGAGCTTTGGCGAGAGGATGCAGGCAGAGCAGTCGTTTGTCGGGAACGTCTTGTCGAGCTGGGCCATGACCCCGCCGATGCTGATCCCGTTTTCGACCATGTAGACCTTCATCCCGGAATTGGCAAGGTCCAGGGCGGCCTGGATCCCGGCGATCCCGGAGCCCACCACCATGACGGCGCCGACTTTTCCATTCTTCTTATGTTCCGACACGTTACCACCTCGGTCTTTGAGTCAAATTTGAAACGGTTTATTTCACAGAGCGACACAGGTCAAACCGCAAGCTCCGTAACAAAAAACCACTACCCTGTCAAGGTGAATTCGACAGGATCGCCGAAAATGTTTCCCAGCCTGTAACCTCGACCCCGCGCGCCTTCCAACCGCCTGCTAGGGGTGAAAGAAAACCCCCTCCCGGTCATCTACGTGGAATTCCTTCCTAAATTGACTGAGCGCTCGCTCATTCTCCTCCTCCCCGGGGTAAAGGGCCCGGGCCAGGAGCCCCAGGGGGAGGGTCCGCCCCTTCAGGAACTCGGACCGTACGATCTCGACGTAATCCCTCCCGAAGGTGTAGGGGGCCAGAGGCGATTGCCGCTTCCAGATGACCCCTTTGCGCAGGTCACACTTGTTGCGCCCCACGGAACTCTCGGGACAGGGGTTCCTGGGGTGGTAGCGGCAGCCCAGATCGTCGCACCCCTCCTTGCTGTCCCGCCCCCCCCAGCACCCGTAGTGGCGGCACTGGCGGTACTGCTCGACGGAGCCCTCGCAGCTCATCTTTCCCCGTTTCCGCCCCCCGTAGGGCCTTTCCATCCAGGGGTTGCGATAGAATCCCGACGGCGTCACGAGCTTGAAACGGTCCATGAAGGGGATGATGTCCGCCGTACTGAACCCGCCGCCGGAAGCCTTGTGCTTGTCGACGAGAAACGTCAGGAAACCCGGGTGAACGAGGCCTGAAACCAGCCTCAGGTCGCTCCACGCAGGCTCCATGAACGCGCCCGTCCCGGCGGGAGCCGACGCATCCCCCGCGGCGCTCCCTGCTGCGGAGAGTCCCAGGATTCGGCGCAGCACGTCGTTCGGAGACCTCTCGACGAAGGGGTCCGCCAGTTCCTTCAGTTTCTCGTAGACTTCCGGATCGATGTCTATCGTCTTCAAAGAACCGCCCTATAGTTAACTATATAGTATGACTTACATTCGGCAAAGTCAACACCCTAGGAAACATAAAAAAATATCGCCACTCCAGTCACCTGCAGGTTGAACGACCCCTGCCTCCCTGCAGAAAATTTATTTCAAGTCATTGTTATATATGGATATTACAAATTATCGACCGGTTTCGGCGCAAAGGATATCCACACACGCCCTTTACGGGAAAAAGCATCGTCCGCGTTTATGTTCCTGCCCCACTCTGTCATGGTGACTATTATAATAGATAGGACGAAATTGCAACGGTAAATCCGCCGAGAGGAATGTGTGCACGGGTCCCCGGATCGGGTTTCCCCCGGCAGTCAGAGGGCCCGGCCGATCTGCCTCCAGACCTCGGCCTTCCCTTCCCCCGTCTGCGCCGAAAACAGGATGGGGGCCTCGTCCTGGCCGAGTTCGAGCTGCGAGGCGATCTGGCGCAGGCGCTTCAGGGCTTCGCCGCGGGAGAGCTTGTCCGACTTCGTCAGGACGATGAGGTGCCTGCGTCCGTAATGGCGGAGCCACTCGATCAGATCGCGATCCTGGTCCGTCGGGTCGTGTCGGACATCGAGGATGGAGACCACCAGGCGTAGCCGGGCGCTCTCGCGAAGATAGGTCTCGACCATGGGGCCCCAGCTTTCCTTCTCGGCGCGGGAAACCCGGGCGAACCCGTACCCGGGAAGATCGACGAAACAGAATCTGCCGTTCACGGAGAAAAAATTGACGAGCCGCGTCTTGCCCGGCGTGGCGCTCGTCTGGGCCAGCTTCCGGCGCCCCAGCAGCGTGTTGATCAGGGACGACTTCCCCACGTTGGAGCGGCCGGCGAAGGCGACCTCGGGAAGACCCGTCTTCGGGTACTGGTCGGGCTTGACGGCGCTCTTGATGAATTCGGCGGAGGTGATTTTCATTACGGCTAATGCTCCTGCAAGCGGTTTTGCAAGGCGAAGTGAAAGCGCCTTTGCGCGAACGGTTCTTTGCGAAGCCGAGCGCCCGCGGCGCAAACTGTCTGAGCCCGAAGGGCGAGTTTTTGCGGCCGCAGCGCAGCGAGCGTTAGAACCGTCGCAAAGCGCTTTTGAGCCGGCAAACTCGCCTGCAGGAGCATCCGCAAACAAGTCGCTTATCCTTGCCGGTATGGTTTATTCGAACGTGATGCCGTACTTCTCCAGCTTGCGCTCCAGCGTGGGCCGGGAGATGCCGAGGGCCTCGCAGATCTCGCCCTTGTTGCGGCCGATCTTCGTGATGACGAGGCGGATGTGGCGCTCCTCCACTTCGTCGAGCGTCAAAAGCCGCCCCGAGGCGTCCATGCCGGGTTTTGCCTCCGCCCCCTCGCCGCCCGCCGCATCGGCCTGCGCTCCTCCGAGCAGGTCGGGAAAGTCCACCTTCCCCAGGATCTGACCCCGGGCGATGACGGAGGCCCGCACCAGGAGATTCTCCAGCTCCCGGATGTTCCCGGGCCAGCGGTACTGCATGAACACGTCCATCATCTCCTGGGAGACGCCGGCGATGTTCTTGTGGAGGTCCTTGTTGATCTTCTTGACGAGGAAGTCGACGAGGACCGGAAGATCCTCCCGCCTCTCCCGAAGCGGAGGCAGGGTGATCGTCACGATGTTGAGGCGGTAGTAGAGGTCGTCGCGGAACTTGCCCTCCTTGACGAGGGCCTTGAGGTCGCGGTTCGTGGCGGCGATGATCCGGGCGCGGACCTTGACGCGCTCCTTGCCCCCGACGCGCTCGAACTCCATCTCCTGCAGGACCCGCAGCAGCTTCGCCTGGAGGTTGACGGACATCTCGCTGATCTCGTCGAGGAAGACCGTCCCCGTGCCCGCCAGCTCGAACTTGCCCAGCTTGCGGCCGATCGCCCCCGTGAAGGAACCCTTCTCGTGGCCGAAGAGCTCCGACTCGAGGAGCGTTTCCACGATGGCCGAGCAGTTCACGGCGATGTAGGGCTCGTTCTTGGCCGTGTTGTTGTGGATGACCTTGGCGATGAGTTCCTTGCCCGTCCCGCTCTCGCCCTGGATCAGGACGGTGGCGCGGCTCTGGGAGACGACGCCGATCGTCTTGAAGATGTCCCTCATGGCCCGGGTGGAGCCGATGATGTCCCCCACCTTGTAGTCGCGCGAGGACTCCGTGAGCAGCCCGCCGATCTTCTTCTCCGTCTCCAGGGTCTTCAGGGCCTTCTGCAGCGAGACTTCCAGCTCGTCGATGTTGATCGGCTTGTGGATGTAGTCGAAGGCGCCGGCCTTCATGGCCCGGATCGTCGTGTCCATGTCGTGGAAGGCCGTGATCATGATGACCTTCACGTCCTCGTCGTCCTCCCGGAGCTCCTCGAGGACGGTGAAGCCGTCGATGTCGGGCAGGCGGATGTCGAGGATGACGAGGTCAGGCTGGACCTGGACGAACTTGTTGAGCCCGTCGGTCCCCGTCCCGGCGGTGTGCACCTCGTAGCCTTCCTCCGAAAGGTAGAGTTCGAGCGATTCGCAGATGGAGCGGTCGTCGTCGATCACGAGTATCTTGGCCATGCCGAACCGTTGCCCTCCTTCCCCCGGATCACGGGAGCGGCAGCGTGATGATCACGCGTGTCCCCTCGTCCTTGCGCGAGAGGATCTCGATCGATCCCCGGTGCAGGTCGATGATCTTCTTGACCTGGGACAGCCCGAGCCCCGTGCCGTACTTCTTCGTCGTGAAAAAGGGGTTGAACAGATGCGGCAGGGACTCCTCGCCGATTCCGCCGCCGTTGTCCGCGATCTCCACGACGGCCCTGCGCTTTTCCGCCTCGCAGCGCGTCCGGATCGTCAGGATGCCCCCCTCGGCCATCGCGTCGGCGGCGTTGAGGTGCAGGTTCAGGAACGCCTGCTGGAGCATGGCCGAGTCGAAGGGCACCGGCGGCATCCGGTCGTCGAACTCCATCCGGACCTGGATCTTCTTGTCCGACACCTCCCGCTCCGCCATGGCCAGCGACGCCTCGACGCACATGTTCAGGTCCGCCAGGTGCATGTCCGGTTCCGTCGGACGCGCGAACACGAGGATGTCGCTCACGAGCTTCTCGAGGTGCTCGACCTCCTTCCGGGCGATGTGAAAGCGCTTGAGGTCGTTGCCCTCGGGGTTCATCCTCTTCTCGAGAATCTGGAGGCTCATCTTGATCGAGGACAGGGGGTTTCGCACCTCGTGGGCGATGCCGGCCGAGAGCTGCCCCACGGCGGCGAGCTTCTGGCTCTCGTAGAATCGGCTCTCGAGCTCCTTGAACTCGGTGATGTCGCGCTGCAGCACGAGCAGCCGGTCCGTCCCCTTGATGGGCCTCGCCGTGAGCAGCAGGTTTCGCCGGGTCCCGTCCCTCTCGGCCACCTCGATCTCGAAGGGCGTGAAGACGCCCCGCCGGATCTCGGCCCAGCGCTCCTCCAGAAATTCCTTCCGCTCCGGGGCCACGAATTCCGAGAAGTGCTTCCCCTTGAGTTTCTCGGCCGTGAGCCCCCGCTCCGGGTCGATGTCGCGGCTCATGTAGCGCAGGGTCCCGTCGGCGTCGAGGACGAGGATCAGGTCCGGTGAGGCGTCGAGGACGGACTGGTGGAAGTTGAAGAGCTCCTCCATGTTCTTGCGGAGGAAGATGTTCTCCTCCAGCTCGTTCTTCATCGTCTCGGCATATTCCTTCAGGCTCAGCTCCATCTCACGCTCGCGGGTCACGTCCTGCAGCGTCTCGATGGCGGCGATCACCTCGCCCTTTTCGTCGAAGATGGGCGCCGCGAGAAAATAGAGATGGCGCCGCTTCCCGCCGAGGTTCTCGTAGTAGTCCGTCGCCTCGTAGGCCCCCTCGATGACCGAGGACTTCTGGACCTTCTTCTTCCCGTAGAATTTCTCGAGGCCCTCCAGGTCGCCGTCCACGATGAGATCGGCGATGACGGGCCGCTTCTCCCTGTAGAACGGCATCCACTGGTTGTCCGTGCCGATCATCGCCTCGCCGGGGTAGCCGCACATCGCCGTGAAGGCCCGGTTCCAGAGGATGATCCTGTGGTTGCGGTCGATGACGAAGGTCGGGATGGGCGAGCCCTCGCTGATCCCCTCGATCGTCTTGCGCAGGCGGATGTTGGCCTCGAGCTCCCGCTTAAGCGTATCGGCCTGCTCCTTGAGGGAGCGCTCCAGCTCCCTCTCGCGGGTGACGTCCTGCAGGGTTTCCACGGCCGCGATGATCTCGCCCTTCTCGTTTCGGATCGGGGCGGCAAGAAAGTAGAGGTGGCGGTTGCGGCCGCCGATGTTTTCGTAGAAGTCCGTCGCCTCGTAGGCCCCCTCGATGACCGAGGACTTCTGGACCTTCTTCTTCCCGTAGAACGCCTCGAGACCCGCGGCGTCGCCGTCCACGATCAGATCGGCGATGACGGGCCGCTTCTCGGGGTAGAAGGGCATCCACTGTTTCTTCGTCCCGATCATCCGGTGGCCTTCGAACCCGCTCATCTCCGTGAAGGCCCGGTTCCAGAGAAGGATCCGGTGGTTGCGGTCGATGACGAAGGTCGGGATCGGCGAGCCCTCGATGATCCCCTCGATCGTCTTGCGCAGGCGGATGTTCTCGTCGAGCTCCCGCCGGAGCGTCTCGGCGTTCTCCTCGAGGTAGCGCGCCAGCTCCCGCTCCCGGGTGACGTCCTGGAGCGTTTCGATCGCGGCGATGACTTCGCCCTCGTCGTCGTACACCGGGGCGGCCAGGAAGTAGAGGTGGCGGGGTTTTCCTCCCAGGCTCTCGAAGTAATCCGTCGCCTCGTAGGCCCCCTCGATCACGGACGATTTCCGGACCTGCTTGCCGCCGTAATACCGCTCGAGGGCATCGATGTCCTGGTCCACGATGAGATCGGCGATGAGAGGCCTCCGCTCGGGATAGAGGGGCCTGTAGTGATCGCCCGTGCCGATCATGTTCCGGGCGGGATAGCCCGTCAGCTCGGCGCAGGCCTTGTTCCAGAGAATGATCGTGTGATTGCGGTCGATGACAAAGGTGGGAATGGGAGACCCTTCGAGAATGCTCTCGATAGAGAGGCCTGTCCGGTTCTTGGCCGGGCGGACGGGCTTTTTCTTGTCGGTCCGGGACACCGTCACGATTCGTCTTCCTCTTGTCCTGCCCTCTTTCTCCTTTTCTCCTCGTACCAGCAGGCCACGTAGACGGCGATGGCCAGCCCCAACGAGATGATCAGTTTGATGAGACCGCTCTCGATGCCGATCACCTTTTCCAGGACCAGCCAGGCAACGACATACGTGACGGCCGTCAGGATCTCCTGCATTGCACCCTCCCTCCCGTGAAAGACCAATCCGGCGGACAGGACCTCACCTGTCCGTCAACGCTTCCCGCCCCGCGCGCGGCCGGATCGGCGATCGCCCGATACTAGCGTCCCAAACCGAATATTTCAATAAAAAAAATGCCTTGGGCATCCGGGTTCGCGCGACGAGGATCGTGGATCGAGGCGCGCGGTCCGAGCGATCCTTTCCTCATGGCACGGCCTACGGACCCTGCATCGCTTCGAGGACCGTCGAATTCTTCGTTGGACCGCAAGCGATTCCACGAATCGTTCAATTTCGACCGGGAATTGAAAGAAACGTTAAACGACCGGCGCCGGAACGGGGTGCCGGCCGGCGCGCGGGATCGAAAAATACAGCGTCATCTTGGGTGGTTGCGGGAAAAATTCCCCCTGTCGACCCCATGGCATATCGGTTGCAAACTCTTTCGCCGTTTTGGGCAGATTTCCCTTTTACTCGAGAGCCGGTTGTGCTACTCAGGGGACAAAATTACCAGCATCAATATAAGATGAAAGGAGAAAGAGGTTATGTTCAAGAAGACGTTGTTAACCATTTGTTCAGCACTGTTCACCCTTCTGGTTTCCGCCCCGGTGGTATTCGCGGCGGAGGCTCTTCCCTCCGGGGACGGTTATAACAAGGTGTTCTTTGCTGTCGGCGCCATGCTGGCCGCCGGTATCGGCGTGGGCCTCGGCGCCATCGGCGCGGGCGCGGGCATCGGCAACGCGGCGAACGGCGCCTGTATGGCGGTCGGCCGCAACCCCGGCGTGCAGGGCAAAATCATGACGACCATGCTCGTCGGCATGGCCATGGCCGAGTCCTGCGTTATCTACGCACTGGTTATCGGTCTTGTCATTCTCTATGCGAACCCCTACGCGGCGATGATCCTGAAGTAAGATCCGCGACGAAAAAATCCAACAGAATAGGGGGAAAAGATAATGGCAGAGACTAAGAAAGATAAGCAGTTCTTCTCCATTGGAAGGATATTCTTCCTGCTTATCGTCATTCCCCTGTCTCTCATGGCTTTCCTGATTGCCAACGGCATCTTCAAGGTCGGAGATACCGCGAGAGAGCGCGCCACCACCGTTCTGGACCTGAAATCCCAGGAAGAGATCAAGATTCGGGCGATCAACACGGCGGAGGAAGTGGCCAATTTCCTCCGGGAGAGGGAGAACGACGTTCTCGTCGCCTCCATCCTCCCGGGTTCGGAGGCTGCGTACAAGGCCTTTGTGGATCAGAAGAAACGGAACCTCTGGGTCAAGGACAAGGACGGCAAGATTCAGAAGGTTGCCGCGCCCCTCTACTCGGAGATGTCCCTGATCGACCGGTCCGGCAACGAGATCGTCCGCATCGTCAACGGTGCGGTGGCGGGGAAGAACCAGCTGAGAAACGTGGCGGCCCCTGGCGGTACGACCTACAAGTCCGAGGATTACTTCTCGAAGGCCGTCGGACTCGGCAAGGGTGACGTCTATGTCTCTCACGTGAACGGCTGGTATGTGACGAAGCAGGAGTTCGAAAAGGGGAAGAGGTTTGCGGGTGTCGTTCGTTTCGCCACCCCGATTTTCGACAAGGGTGGTCTTTCTGGCGTCGTGGTGCTGAGTCTGGACTACCGGCACCTGGCGGCCTTCACGGACCACGTGGTGCCGACGCAGGCAGACTACGTCTATGAGGCCGACGCGTCGACGGGCAATTACGCCTACATGGTGGACAACAAGGGCTTCATCATCTCTCACCCCAACGACTACCACATCGCCGGCCTGAACCCCGATGGGACGGCCGTTCAGCCGCTCACGAAAGACACCGCCGAAGCTCTGACGAAGGAAGGCAAGGAGGTCCTGAACCTCAACCAGTTGGGCTTCATGGATGCGGGGCTTGCGGAAGTGGCGAAGGAAGCGGCGGCGGGCAAGGCCGGGTTGAAGAACTACAAGTTCGCCGGCCGCGACAAGTTTGTCGCCTACGCGCCCATCAAGTACTTCAGCAAGGCATACCCCGAACCGGCCGGCTTCGGCTGGATCGGGATGGGCGTCGACATCGGCAAGTTCCAGGAAATGGCGACGGCCACGGCGGAGAAGATCAACAAGGAAGTCAAGGGGTGGACGTCGACGATCGTCATCATCATCATTGCGTCCGTGATCCTGCTGTTCGGGATCTCCGCCCTGCTGGCCCGCGGCATCAGCCGCTCGCTCGAGGCGGAAGTGCCGGCCGGCGCGGAAGCGGCGAAGGAAGACCTCTATGACGACGAGGAAGACAAGTAAGCCTTTTTGAACCGGCGTTTTCGCGGGGCCCGGGTCGCCGATCCGGGCCCTTTCTTTTCTGAAAAATTCATTGACAAATTATCCGGTTATCTTATAAAAAGTAAAATTTTAGAGTTCAAAACAACCCCGGCCGGTGCGGTCGGGGCCGTGCTTGTACCTCACATCCCCGCCCCTGCGGCGGGTTCCCGACCGAAACCAATCGAACGATGGGGGGCTCCATGAGTCTGAAAGAAAAGATCAACAGCGAGATGGTCGTGGCGGCAAAGGCGAAGGACTCGATCAAGCTGGGGGCGATCCGGATGATCAAGACCTCGCTGCACAACAAGGAGATCGATGCCAAACGGGAGCTGAAGGAAGAGGAGGTCCTGCAGGTGCTGGGGTCCCTCGTCAAGCAGCGCCGGGACTCCATCGAGCAGTTCAAGGCCGGCAACCGCCAGGACCTGGTCGAGAAGGAAGAGTACGAGCTGAAGGTCATTCAGGCCTTCATGCCCCAGCAGATGTCCCCGGAGGAGGTCGAGGCGGAGGTCGTCAAGGCCATCGCCGAGTCGGGCGCCGCGGGCCCCCGGGACATGGGGAAGGTGATGAAGGTCCTCATGCCCCGCGTGGCCGGCAAGGCCGACGGCAAGCTGGTGAGCGACACGGTCAAGGCAAAGCTTGCGGGCTGAGGGCGGCTCCCGGGCCGGTTCGAGGCAAGGGTTCGGGACCGGCGAACCCGCCAGGGAAATCCGGCACGGCCGAAAAAAAAGACGGATCAAGCCTTTACACATTCCCGATCTTCCTTATATTAGGGATGAGGCCTTGAAAAAGGGTGCCGAATCTTGAAGGGTTACATTCCCGAGGATCGGATCGAGGAAATCCGCAACCGGATCAACATCGTCGATCTGGTCTCGGAGTACATCACGCTGAAGAAGGCGGGACGGAACTACCTCGGCTCCTGCCCCTTCCACAAGGAGAAAACCCCCTCGTTCACGGTCAACGCAGAGAAGCAGATCTACCACTGCTTCGGCTGCGGAGAGGGAGGAAACGCATTTTCCTTCCTCATGAAGATCAACAACATGACCTTTCCGGAGGCCGTGCGGCACCTGGCCGACAAGATGGGCATCGTCCTGCCGAGCCGGGAATTCACGCCGGAAGAGAAGTCCCGTCACGATCTCCGGGAGAGCCTGATCCGGGTCAACCAGCTTGCCGCCGTCTTCTTCGCGAAGACCCTGCGCACGGCCGCCGGCACGAGGGGCCGGGGATACCTCGAAAAACGGGGGATCCGACCGGACATCGTCGACACCTTCCGGCTCGGCTACGCCCCGGAAGGCTGGAGAGGCCTGCGGGACCACCTGCAGAGGGAAAAGGTCGCCCTGAAGCACGCCGAGCAGGCGGGCCTTCTCGTGGCCCGCGGCGACGGGGATGGCTACGATCGCTTCCGGGGCCGGTTGATGTTCCCCATCGAGGACATCAACGGCAACGTCATCGCCTTCGGGGGAAGGATCATCGGGGAGGGAGAACCGAAGTACCTCAACTCGCCCGAGTCGGCCCTGTACGTCAAGGGGCGGCATCTCTACGGGCTTGCCCGGGCCAAGAGCGCCATCCGCAAGGATGAAACCCTCATCATCGTCGAGGGCTACTTCGACCTGCTCGCCCTGTGGAATGCGGGGATCTCGAACGTGGTGGCCACGCTCGGCACGGCCCTGACGCGGGAACAGGTGGACCTGATCCGGCGATACACGGGGTCCGTGGCCGTCACCTTCGACACCGACGCGGGGGGAAAGGCCGCCCTGGAGCGAAGCATGTCCCTCTTCCTGGAGAAGGGACTGAAGGCAAGGGCGGTGGTGCTCCCCGATGGGAAGGACCCCGACGAGTTCGTCTCCCGGCACGGGAAGGACGCCTTCCTCGAGGAGATCCGGCGATCCCGGGTCCTGGTCGACTACTACATCGACGAGGTGATCGGGACGGGACGCACCCTCGACGAGCGCAGGGATGCCTGGAAGGCCGCCCTGCCCTTCATCGCGGGGATTGCCGATGCCGTCGAGCGAGGCCAGTTCATGCGGCGTGTCGCGGAGCGCCTGGGCGTCGACGAGACGCTGGTCCGCCAGGAGGTGGGCCGCCTCGAGACGTCGCAGCGGCAACCGGAAGCCCCTCCGGCCCCGCGCGCGGCGAGCCCCATCGACCCCGTGGAGCTGAGCCTCATCCAGATGATGATCGAGAGCCCGGCGAGGATTCCCGAGATCGATCGGGACAACGTTCTGGCCTGCTTCGCGAGCGGCGCGCTGAAGAGCCTGGGGGAATCGATCGTGGAGGGCCACCGCAGGGGACAGACCGTGCGGCTGGCCGACTTCATCGACCGGGTGGACAACCAGACGGTCCGGGAGAGGCTTCTCGAGGCGACCGTGTCCGCGGGTTCGCCGGACGGGGCCCTCCGAGACCGCATCTTTGACGATACGGTACGCAAGATCCGGCAACGATGGTACAAGGAGAAGCAGCGGGACCTGCGGATCCGGCTCCTGCGCGCGCAGGAAGCGGGCGACCAGGACCTGTGCAACCGCCTTCTAGACGAAAAGGAACGACTGCGCCATGAGCAAAAAGAACGTGAAGGATAATCAGAGGCGGGGAGAAACCCTCCTGTCCAAGGACATCCAGTCCGACGAAGTCAAGAAACTCATCTCGCTGGGCGAAGAGAAAGGATTCCTCACCTACGACGACGTCAACGAGATGCTGCCCTCGGACATCGTGTCGTCCGATCAGATCGACGAGATCATCATGCTCTTCGGGGAGAAGAACATCGACATCATTGACACGGACAAGGGAGAGAAGATCATTCTCAAGAAGACCGTCGACGAAGTCGCCGAAACCAAGGAGGAAGAGGAGGACGAGCTGCTGGCCCTGCTGCCCGGCACGGCCCGGACAGGGGACCCGGTGAAGATGTACCTCCGCGAGATGGGCCTCGTGTCGCTGCTGAACCGCGACGAGGAGGTGGAGATCGCCAAGAAGATCGAGGAAGGCGAGTGGGAGATCACGGATGCCGTATTCAGCGTGCTGACCTCGGTGAAGGACATCGTCGGGATGGGCAAGGAGCTCAAGCAGGGCGAGCTTCGCGTCAAGAGCATCGTGGACAACATCGAGGACGAGGACGGGTTCGTCGAGGAGGAGATCCACAGCGAGCGCGTGATCAAGCTCATCGACAAGGTCACCGAGATCGACCGCCGAAACGACTCCCTTCGCAGAAAGCTGCGGGAGAAAGGCCTCGACGAGGACGACCGCAAGGACCTGGAAACCAAACTCGCGAAGAACGACAAGAACATCGTGAAGGCGTGCCGGGAGATCAACCTGAGCAAGAAGCGCATCCAGCGAATGGTCGCGAAGCTCAAGGAGCACCTCTCCGAGGTCGACGCCGCCGAGAACGAGATCCGGTTCATCCGCCTGAAAACCAAGCTGCCCCTGAAGTCCCTCGAGAGCACCTTCGCGCAGATGCGCAAGAGCAAGCAGGACGAGCGCAAGATCACGAAGGAGCTTCGAATCTCGGCCGCAAGGCTCAAGGAGTATGAGGAGCGCCTCAAGGAGGCCCGGAAGACGCTCAAGCGCGTCCAGGGCGAGACGGGGCTGCCCGCGGCCGACCTCCGAAGGATCGTCGAGATCATCGAGGCGGGCGAAAAAAAGGCCGGCTCCGCCAAGCGCAAGCTCGTCGAGGCCAATCTGCGGCTCGTCGTGAGCATCGCCAAGAAGTACACCAACCGGGGGCTCCAGTTCCTGGACCTCATCCAGGAAGGCAATATCGGCCTCATGAAGGCCGTCGACAAGTTCGAGTACCAGCGGGGCTACAAGTTTTCCACGTACGCCACCTGGTGGATCCGGCAGGCCATTACCCGGGCGATTGCCGACCAGGCGCGGACGATCCGGATCCCCGTGCACATGATCGAGACGATCAACAAGCTGATCCGCACGTCCCGCTACCTCGTGCAGGAGCTCGGGCGCGAACCCTCCCCCGAGGAGATCGCCGACAAAATGGAATTCCCCCTCGAAAAGGTCCGGAAGGTGCTCAAGATCGCCAAGGAGCCCATCTCCCTCGAGACGCCCATCGGCGAGGAGGAGGACAGCCACCTGGGCGATTTCATCGAGGACAAGAAGATCATGTCGCCCTCCGAGGCGGCCATCAGCATGGACCTCGCGGAGCAGACCCGCAAGATCCTTTCCACCCTGACCCCGAGGGAGGAGAAGGTCCTGCGCATGCGGTTCGGCATCGGCGAGCGGGTGGATTTGATGCTCGAGGAGGCCGTCATCGAAAACGTGGACGTCAACGTAGAGAGGGCTCGCCAGATCGAGGAGAATGTCCTCAAGAACCTGAGGAACCCGTCGCGCCGCAGGGAATTGAAGTCGGCTGCAAAATAAAGACTTGACAAAAGAGTCGTGTGGATTTAATTAGACGATTTCAATAAACATTTTCATTTGCGGGGCCCATAGCTCAATTGGCAGAGCCACCGGCTCATAACCGGTAGGTCCCTGGTTCGAACCCAGGTGGGCCCACCATTTCACCGGGAACCCGAGCGGATCGGCCCCCGCAGAAAGCGGAACGAAGCCTTGGACAGAACCGTCACGAATTCTTCACGCCACACGGGACGCGCAGCGAAGCCCGGCAGAGGGGAACACCACGAAAATGCACCGAACCCGGTGCATTTTTTTTATTTTGCGAGTGTGAAACTTCAGACAAACAGTCTGTAAACGCGGGAGACCGAGATTGAAAAACCAGATTGCCCTCCTCATCGACATTCAGAAGATCGACCAGGTTGTCAGGACCCTGAACACGAAGAAGCAGACCCTTCCCGAAAAGGCCGCGGAACTCGATGAGTCGTTTCGTTCCGGCAAGGAACGGATAGACGAAGAGCGATCGGGCCTCGAAGGGCTGAACAAGCTGCACCGGGAAAAGGAATCGGAGCTGAAGGCAGGCCAGGAAAAGCTCCGGAAAGCGCGGGAGCGGCTCCTTGAGGTCAAGACCAACAAGGAGTACCAGGCCATACTCACGGAGATCGAGACGATCGAAAAGACCAACGGCAAAGTGGAGGAAGAAATTCTCGTCCTCTATGACCGCATCGACGAACGGAAGGGCGCTCTCAAGACCCACGAGAAGGAATTCGAATCGGTCCGCACGAAATTCGAGACGGAGCGGAAGAAGATCGACGAGGAAATGGCCTCCCTCGACGGCGCCCTGCAGGAGCAAAAAGCCCGGTTCGACGCCCTGATCGGGAACCTGGAACCCGACCTGCGACGCCGATACGAGATGATCAAGATCCGGAGAAACGGGATTGCCATCGTGGCCGTGAGGAAGGGGGTCTGCTGCGGCTGCAACATGAACCTGCCGCCCCAGTTCTACAACGAGCTTCAGCGTTCCGACCAGATCCTCTGCTGCCCGAACTGCAACCGGCTCCTCTACTGGGACGAAAGCACCAATGGCGAATAAGACCCTCACCCTCTTCACCGATGGCGCCTGCCGGGGCAACCCCGGTCAAGGGGGCGCCGGCGCCGTTCTCATGTCCATCGACGGGCAGGTGGTCTCGACGGCAGAAAAATTCCTCGGCCACTGCACGAACAACATCGCCGAGTACCGGGCCCTCATCCTGGGACTCGAAGAGGCCCTCAAGCACAGGCCCGACACGCTCCGCGTCTATCTCGATTCAGAGCTCCTCGTCCGGCAGATCCAGGGTGTCTACCGGGTGAAGAATCCTGCCCTGCAGCCCCTCATGACAGAGGTGAAATCCCTGCTGGCACGCTTCGACGCCTGGGAGGTCGATCATGTCCCACGCAGGGAAAACGCCCTGGCCGACGGTCTTGCCAATCATGCGATCGACGAAGCACTCGGGAAAAACGGAAGTTAGGAAGATCGAAAGTTAAGAAGCTCGGAACAGATTCATCATCTCACAGGTCCTGTCGGGTACCCCTCTTCGTACAACTCCAAATAATTATTGCAAAATTCAGCGCCACATCGGAGAATAGCGCGTGTCGGAGCAGGCAGGATGATCGCGGGCCCCTCACCGGGCCGGAGGAAAGTCCGAGCTCCACAGGGCAGGATGGTCGCTAACGGCGACCGGGGGCGACCCCAGGGAAAGTGCCACAGAAAACATACCGCCCCGAGCTTGTCGAGGGGTAAGGGTGAAAAGGCGAGGTAAGAGCTCACCAGTTCCCCGGGTGACCGGGGAAGCTCGGCAAACCCCATCCGGAGCAAGACCACATAGGGGAGCGTTCGAGGGCGGCCCGCCCGAGCTCCCGGGTCGGTCGCTTGAGGCGTCGGGCAACTGCCGCCCCAGAGTAATGATCATCGCCCCCCGGAGGGTGACCGACGGGGGGAACAGGACTCGGCTTACAGCCTGCTCTGACACACACTAACGAGGCTGTTGAAAAAGGACCATCTGCTGCGTTCCCTCGTCCCTCGTCGCTCAACGTACACACGAAGTACGCCTCGCTCCTCGGGACTTCGGAGGCCTTGCATCCGGGCCTTTTTGAACAGCCTTTAGGCTATTCACCCAACAACGTAACGCATCGAGAAACATGGTCGTAATCCCTCTTCAACAACGGTCTTATAATCCCCTCCCTTTCGTTTTATTGATTATCCTCGTTGTATTCGGCTCTCCCTTTCCTACCTTGGCGGATGATGCCGCGCGGAAGATGCGCGAGGCGGATTCGCACTTCAACCGGGGGGAATACCTGGAGGCGCTGGCCGACTACCAGGAAGTTCTCGAACAGGCCAAATCCGGCGATCATCAGCCGAAGTCTCTGATGATGTCGGCGACCATCTACAGCACGTTCCTGAAGGACCACGACTCCGCGCTCGCTCTCTACAGCCAGGTGCGGGCGAAATACCCCGGAAGCGTCTACGAGGCCGATGCCCTTTTCCAAACGGCCATGATCCAATACGAGAAAGGCCGGTACGGGGAAGCTTCGCGTCTCTTCACCCTCTACCTGCAGAAATTCCCCTACGGCAGCAGGCGCGACGTGGCCGCCTTCATGCGGGACGCCAGCGACCACCCGCTCGGGGAGGCCGACCGAAAAGCCCGCGAACAGGCAACCCGCCAGGACCGGGGCGACGCGATCCGGGTCCTCGTCCTGGAGAATGCCGGGGAGATCCGCGTTGACTCTTCTTCGCGCATCGAGGTCCGAAACCCGTCGGGCAACGCGCTTCTCTCCACGATCGCCCCCCTGCAGGAGACGCGGATCCGTTTCGACGGCGGGCTCCTGCTCGTGGGAGGGCGGCCCTACCCCCTCACGGAATGCCTCCTCGCGGCGGAGCAGGGCGGCAAGCTGCGGGTCAACGGAACCCTCTACCGGGGGGCGTGGAAGATCGCGGTAACCCGCGAGGGACGGCTCGTCGCCTACAATCTCGTCGATCTGGAAGCGTACCTCTACGGTGTCGTCCCGAAGGAAATGCCACCGGCATGGCCCGACGAGGCCCTGAAGGCTCAGGCCGTGGTGTCGAGGACCTTCGCTCTCTACCAGAAGGAAGTCAACTCCACCCGCGACTACGACATCAGCGCCTCCACCGCCTCCCAGGTGTACGGCGGGGTCGCCGCTGAAACGGACCGGACCCGCCGGGCCGTCGATGCCACGCGCGGCAGGATTCTTCTTTACGGCGGCAGGCCCGCCCTGACGTACTTCCACGCCAACAGCGGGGGTGTGACGGAGGACGCGCGGCACGTCTGGCGGGTTGCCATCCCCTACCTGCAGTCGATTTCCGACGAGCCCAGCGCCCGAGCCCCCGGGGGTTCCTGGGCAGCGTTTCTCACCTTCCAGCAGATCCGCGACACCCTGCATCGCAACGGGGTCCGGGTGGGGGACATCCGCGCAATCGAGCCCGCATCGGTCAGCCCCTCGGGCCGGGTCACGAAAGTGCGGATCGAACACAGCTCCGGTACGACCGTGATCAGTGGAAACCAGTTCCGCACGATGACGGACCCGTCCGCCGTCAAGAGCACGCTTTTCAAAGCGGGGACGGCGGCAGGGGGCATCCGGTTCGAGGGCCGGGGGGCCGGTCACGGGGTGGGGTTGAGCCAGTGGGGGGCCCGCATGATGGCAGAAGGAGGATCCCCCTACCGGGAGATCCTCCTCCATTACTACCGCGGACTGGAACTCAATGAAGAGGTTGTGAAGGTGAGAAGGTAAGAAGGTCGGAAGACCCGCAGGTTTTCCTGACCTTCAAGATTCGTTTCTCACCCTCTCACGTTCGTTCCCTCTTACCGTCTGCCTTATTTTCCCAGGTTCTTCTCCGTCTCGATAATGTCGAGCGTGGTCTTGATGACGGTGTCGGCGTTGAGCGACATGCTGTCGATGCCGCATTCGACGATGAACCGGGCGAACTCGGGGTAGTCGCTGGGCGCCTGACCGCAGATGCCGATCTTCTTGCCGAGCTTCCGGGCCTTCGTGATGACATCCCGTACCAGCGTCAACACGGCCTGGTTGCGCTCGTCGAAGATGTGGGCCACCTGGGCCGAGTCGCGGTCGAGGCCGAGGGTGAGCTGGGTCAGGTCGTTGGAACCGATGGAGAAGCCGTCGAAGATCTTCGCGAACTCCTCCACGAGGATCACGTTGCTCGGGATCTCGACCATCATGTAGATCTCCAGGCCGTTTTCCCCCTGGAGGATGCCGTTGTCCCGCATGACCTCGATCACCCTCTTTCCCTCCTCCACGGTCCGGCAGAAGGGGATCATGGGCTTGACGTTCGTGAGGCCCATCTCGTTGCGGACCTTCTTGAGCGCCTGGCACTCCAGAGCGAAACCGTCGCGGTACTTGTCGTCGTAGTACCGGGAGGCGCCGCGCCAGCCGATCATCGGGTTCTCCTCGACGGGCTCGAAGTACTTGCCGCCGATGAGGTTCGCGTACTCGTTGCTCTTGAAGTCGCTCATGCGGGTGATGACGTCGTTGGGGTAGAACGCCGCAGCGATCTTCGCCATGCCCTGGGCGAGCTTGTCGACGAAGAAGTCCGTGCGGTTCTCGTAGCCTTTCGTGAGCGTCTCGATCTCCTTGCGGACCTTCCGGTCCGTCACCTTCTCGAACTGAACCAGCGCCATCGGGTGGATGCGGACGTACTGGTTGATGATGAACTCGAGCCGCGCGAGGCCCACGCCGTCGTTCGGGATGTTGGCGATGTCGAAGGCGTTCTCGGGGTTGCCCACGTTCATCATGATCTTCGTCTTGGGTCGCTGCAGGTTCTGGAGATTGACGCGCTGCACGTCGTACTTCAGCAGGCCGTCATAGACGTTTCCCGTCTCGCCCTCGGCGCAGGAAACGGTGGCCTCCCTGGACTTCTTCAGCGCCTCGGTGCCCCGGCCGGTCCCGACGATGCAGGGAACGCCGAGCTCGCGGCTCACGATGGCCGCGTGGCAGGTCCGGCCGCCCTTGTTGGTCACAATGGCGGCGGCGATCTTCATGATGGGTTCCCAATCCGGGTCCGTCATGTCCGTCACCAGCACCTCGCCCTTCTTGAAGTTCTTGATGTCGGCCACGGAGTGGATGACGTTGACGGCGCCGGAGCCGATCTTCGACCCCACGGCCGTACCCGTCACGAGCGGTTTCTTGTGCTCGAGCAGCACGTAGCTTTCGAGAACGTTGGCGTCCTTCTGGGACTGGACCGTCTCGGGCCGGGCCTGGAGGATGAAGAGCTCCCCGGTCACTCCGTCTCGGCCCCATTCGATGTCCATGGGCTTGAAGTAGCCGGCTTCTGCGGAGTAATGGTCCTCGATGATGCAGGCCCACTTGGCCAGCGTGATGATCTCGTCGTCGCTGATGCTGAAAACGTCGCGCTGCGCCTTGGGGACGGGCTTGATCTCCGTCGACTCGAGGCCTTTCTTCCTCGAGTAGATCATCTTGATCTCCTTGGTCCCGAGCTTCTTCTGGACGATGGGCCGGAAGCCCTGCCTGAGCGTCGGCTTGAACACGTAGAATTCGTCGGGGTTGACCGTTCCCTGGACAACCGTCTCGCCCAGGCCGTAGGACGACGTGATAAGGACGGCGTCCTTGAATCCGCTCTCGGTGTCGATCGAGAAGATGACCCCCGAGGCGCCGATGTCGGAGCGGACCATCTTCTGCACGCCGATGGAGAGGAACACGCTCTCGTGGTCGAATCCCTTGTCGAAGCGGTAGGAGATCGCGCGGTCCGTGAAGAGCGAGGCAAAGCATCGCTTGCAGGCGTCGATGAGGGCTTCCTCGCCGCGAATGTTCAGGAAGGTCTCCTGCTGCCCCGCGAAGCTCGCGTCGGGAAGGTCCTCGGCCGTGGCCGAGCTGCGGACGGCCACGTCGGTGTTCTCGCCGTACTCCTCGCAGAGCCTGCGGTACGCCTTGACGATCTCTTTTCGCAGATCCTCGGGCATCTCCGCGTTGTAGATCAGGCTGCGGACCTTCTTGCCCCGGGTGCTGAGGTTGTGGATGTCGTGGGTATCGAGGTCTTTCAAAACCTCCTTGATCTTGCCCCAGATCCCCGCCGACTCGACCAGGTACCGGTAGGCGTGGGCCGTGATGGCATACCCGTCAGGGATGTTGACTCCCTTTTTCTGCAGGTTCTGCCTCATCTCGCCGAGCGATGCGTTTTTCCCGCCCACCTCGGGTATGTCTTTCAGTTGAAGTTCGTCGAACCAGATAACCAGCCTTTCTTTATTCATGTCCATCCTCCCCGAAGATGTTGATGACCCTGTATCCCCCTGTTTTGCGGCCGCAAACTCCCTATCAGGTTTGCCCCGGCGAGTCAACGGGAAAGCTCCCGCGCTCAGCCCATGGCATCGGTCAGTCTCCTGCCGCCGAAGACGTGCATGTGCAGGTGGAAAATGAGCTGGCCGCCGTCGGGGTTGACGTTGACGGTGACCCGGTAGCCCTTTTCGGCGATCCCCCGCTCGCGCGCGATGGCCTGCGCGGCCCGGTACATGTCCCTCAGCAGATCATCCTGGCCCTCCCGGACGTCGTTGAACGTCGCGACGTGCTCCTTCGGCACGATCAGGACGTGGACGGGAGCCACCGGGTGGATGTCGTTGAAGGCGACAACCCGGTCCGTTTCGAGCACCTTGCTGCAGGGGATTTCCCCCTTGACGATCTTGCAGAAAATGCAGTCGCTCATCTCAGTCCTCCTTTGCCATGGTCAAACGGTCTATCCGGCTCTTCTGCCTTTGTCGTTTGCGTGAACTCTTCGCCAACGAAGTCGGGAAGCTGAGACGCCCGGGGCATCTTGCGGCCTTCCAACAGCCGGAAACGCCTCCGACCCTCTTACCCTCTCACCTTCTCACCCTCTCTTTTTGTGCGGCGAATCGCTTCCCCGAGGTCCAGGGCGCCCGTGTAGAGGGCCTTGCCCGTGATGACGCCGAGGATGCCGGCGTCCGCGACGGCCAGGAGCCGGTCGATATCCCCGAGCCCGGCCACTCCGCCCGACGCAATGACGGGGATTCCGACGGCCCGGGCAAGGCGTGCCGTGGCGGTCACATTGACCCCCGTTTCCATGCCGTCGCGGCTGATGTCCGTGTATACCAGCGCCGCCAGCCCGAGGCCCTCGTACCGTTTGGCCACCTCGAGGACGTCCGCCCCCGTGGCCTCCGTCCAGCCCTCGACGGCGACCTTCCCCCCCTTCGCATCGATGCCCAGGATGACCCGGCCGGGGTTCCGACGGCAGGCTTCAACCACAAGGCCCCTGTCCTTGAGGGCCGCCGTGCCGAGGATCACCCAGCGAACCCCCAGGCCGAGGTAGTTGTCGACCGTGGCGATGTCCCGGATGCCGCCCCCCAGCTCGACGGGCACGTCGACGGCGGAGAGGATGCGGCCGATGATATCGGCATTGACGGGGCGCCCCTCGCGGGAACCGTCAAGGTCGACGATGTGGATCCGCTCGGCGCCCTTTTCGGCCCACCGCCGGGCCACCTCCACAGGATCACCGCTGTAGACGGTCTCGCGCTGGAAATCCCCCTGGAGAAGCCGGACGCATCTTCCGCCCCGGATGTCTATGGCCGGGATAATAATCAAGGATTGCAACTCCGGAACCGGTGGCCCGGTTCTGCGTTATCATAAAAAAAAGCCGGTTTCCGGCTATTCCCCGGGGGGTCGCCGGACCGGCGCTTTCGTTCGGCCAGCCGGGCTGCTTATCGATACCCGGGAAAGGTTTTCAGCATTTCATCGACGCCGTCTTCGGCCAGTTCCTGCGCCGTAACCCACTTCAACCCCCTGCTGAAGAAGGTCGAGGCCTGCAGAACGTTTTCGGAGAGCGACTGCTGCGTCTTGTCGTAGATGTTCCCCCAGACCATCTCGCCGTCGCTTACCCGGATCAGGTAGACGCCGAACGTGACCGATGCCGGCCTTTCGGCCGAATACTTGTACCCCACCCGCTCCCGGAAACAGGACACGTAGCCGGCCACGACCCCATCGACCTCGAGGGCCTGCCCCACCCGTTGCAGCTGCTTCGTCACGGGCAGCCTCGTATTCTCGCTCTTGACTTTCTGATGGACGAGATCGCTCTGGTAGGGCGGGATGACGGAAAACGCTCCGGACCTCTCGAGCTTCCCGACGAAGAATTCCTGGATGATCAACTCGGCGTTTTGCGGCATGTCGCAGGTGGTGAACACGGTCCCGCAGACGGGGCAGCGGGCCATGCGGCTGGCATCGCTCGATGTGAGCTTCTCGAAAGGCACCACGACAAGCCGCTTGAGGACGGCGGGCTCCTTCGCGGTCTGGGTCGTGCGAACCGGTGTGCTCGAGGCGCACCCGATGAGGACGGGCAGCACGACACAGAGAACCGTCAGGGCTGCGACAAAGGATTTCGAAAAGGGCTTCACACTCCCCTCCCGCCGGGATGATCCGAAGTCATGGTCTGGCTGGAAACACAAAGAACGAAAAGAAGGCTCTCCCCGAAACACCTGTCAGATCAAAGGGTTCCCTTTGTGGAGAGGACCCCGCGGATACGCGCGTTCCGTGCAACCGCCTCTCGCAGGGCGCGGGCAAAGGCCTTGAAAACAGCCTCCGCCATGTGATGGCTGTTCTTACCATACAAGACCCGGACGTGCAAGGTCATTCCGCTCGCGTCGGCGAAGGCCTGGAAGAATTCCCGGATCAGAGCCAGGTCGAACGTCTTGATTCGCCGCGCGCCGAAATTCACGTCGTAGACCAGGTAGGACCGTCCCGAGGCGTCCAGGTGGACCGAGGCCAGGCTCTCGTCCATGGGGACCGTGGCGGTGCCGTACCGGTTGATTCCCTCCTTGCCTGCCAGCGCATCCCGGAATGCCTTCCCCAGGCAGATCCCGATATCTTCCACCAGGTGATGGTCGTCCACGTCCGTGTCGCCGCTGCCCTTCACCGTGAGGTCGAAGAGGCCGTGGCGGGCCGTGAGCGTCAGCATGTGGTCCAGGAAAGGGATCGTCGTGTCGATCTTACCCTTTCCCGTCCCGTCGAGATCCAGGAGGATCCGGATGTTCGTCTCCGACGTCTTCCGCTCGATCTTCGATTTTCTTGCCATAGGAACTCCCGTGGCTGTCCTAGAAGGTGCTCGTTATTCTGGGTTGGTCAAAAGTGCCCAGATGCAAGGCGCCCGATGTCCCGAGGAGCGAGGCGTACTTTGGGCGTACGTTGAGCGACGAGGGACGAGGGCAACGCAGCAGATGGGTAGTTTTGAAGCCCTGTTCCGCTTCGCGGGGCTTCCCGGCAAGGAAAGAACCTGACATGATCGCGCCTCCTTGCGGGATGCGCCCCCGGTCACCAGCCCATCACACCACTTTGTTCAGTGCATACTCGATGATGCCCTCCGCCCCCGCCTCCTGCAGCAGCGGGATCAGGTCTCGGATGACGTTGCTGTCCACCACGGTCTCCACGGCGAACCACTCCTCGTTGTAGAGGTTCGAGATGGTGGGCGCCTTCAGGGAGGGCAGCAGCAGGATCACGCGCCCCAGGTTTTCCTTGGACACGTTCATCTTGATGACCACCTTGCCCATGCCGAGCAGCGACCCCTTGAGCATCGTCCGGATCTGCTCTATCTTGCGGCGTTTCCAGGGATCGTCCCAGGCTGACCTGTTGGCGATGAGCTGTGTGTTGGTCCTCATCAGCTCATGCACGATGCGCAGGCGGTTGGCCTTGATGGTGCTCCCCGTCTCGGTCACCTCCACGATGGCGTCGACGAGCCCCTCGACCACCTTGGCCTCGGTCGCGCCCCAGGAGAACTCGACCTTGACGTCGATGTTGCGCTCGCGGAAGTACCGCTTCGTGAAGTTGACAAGCTCCGTGGAAATCTTCTTGCCCTGGAGGTCTTCGACCCTCGTGACGGGGGAATCCTCCCGCACGACCAGAACCCACCGGGCGGGCTTCGCCAGCACCTTGGAATAGACGAGGTCGTCGACGACGACCACGTCCGACTCGTTCTCGATCACCCAGTCATGGCCCGTGAGCCCCAGGTCCAGGGTTCCCGCCTCGATGTACTTGGACATCTCCTGGGCCCGCACGAGGGCGCAGGAAATCTCCTCGTCGTCGATGTCCGGGAAATAGCTGCGGCTGTCGTAACTGATCCGCCAGCCTGCCCGCTTGAACAGGTCCACCGTATTGGTCTCGAGGCTGCCCTTCGGGATCCCCAGCTTCAGTTTCTTCATTTGTAGACATCCTTCGGGTTGAAAATGAGTTCGCCGACGATCTCCTCGACTCCGCCGGTGAGCTTCCGGTAGAAGCAGGACCGGTATCCCGTGTGGCAGGCCGCCTTGCCGATCTGGTCCACCATCAGCAGGATGGTGTCGTTGTCGCAGTCGATCCGGATCTCCTTGACCATCTGGACGTTTCCGGACGTTTCTCCCTTCACCCACAGCTCGCCGCGGGACCGGCTCCAGTAGGTGGCCTTCCCCGTCTGCAGGGTATGCTGCCAGGAAAGCTCGTTCATGTAGGCAAGCATGAGGACTTCCTTGGTCTCGAAGTCCTGGACGACGGCGGGCACAAGGCCACCGCTTTTCTTGAAATCGGGTTGCACCATGATGACTCGTTCCGTTTCGTTTTTTCTTCACGCTTCTGCGGGGGGACGCTTTTCCCGTGGCGCATGGAAACGAGAATGTTAGATAAACATCCTGTTTTTATCAAGAACTTTTTCTTTTCGCCTTGCCTGCACGGTTTTTTTGTGTTAGGAAATTGTGCGCTGTTTCTGCGGGTTGCGTCCCCGGTCACGAGTCTTCCTCGGGAGGTTTTGTCCCATGTCAGTCCTCATCGGCGGCGGCGTGTCGGTCATGCTGGGCCTCGTACTGCTGATTTTCTGGTACAAGCATTTCCTGGTCCTCCTGATGGGGGCCGTTCCGATCCTGCTCATCCTGGGAGGGGCGTTGGCCGTCTACGTGGGCCTCGACGAGCTCAAGGACAAGATCCGAGAAACCCAGGAAAAGGAAAAAGAAGAGCTCAACAAGGCCCGGGCCGAGCTCGAACGGGCCAAGGCGGAAGCCGACAAGTACCGGGAAGAGCTGGAAAAGCTCAAGGACGCCAAGTGAGACCGGCGAAAAAGCCCTTGACATCAAGGCGAAAATCCAATATCGGGATAAGCCTGTTCACACAACACGGACTAGCGAGCATGATGAACACAGCGATCAGCATTTCAACCATTCCCACCAGCCTGCATCCATACCCCTACATGTATTGATGCCTGCAGTTCACCCTTTCGGGTGGGCATGCAGGCTTTCCGGAACACTCCGCGTATCCGCCGGACCCGTATCTGTCGATACCCGCCGAGAACTCTTCGGGTGGAGCCGACATCGGAGTCCGATCCCGATCAGAACAAATGCACTCTCACCGAATGGAGGACAGGGCCATGAGAAAGACCTCGACAGGGAAGATGACCATCATCCTGCTGGTTGCGGCGGCGTTCGCGCTGGGTTCGTGGACATCGGCCGAAGCAGCCACCGGCCTTACCTACAGCATCTTCTTCCCGCCCACGCACGCCCAGGCCAAGGCGGCGGAGGCCTGGGCGAAGGAAGTCGAAAAACGCAGTGCCGGCAAGGTGAAAATCTCCGTGTTCCCGGGCGGGACGCTGACCCCGGCCGACCAGTGCTACGACGGCGTCGTGAAGGGGATCTCGGACATCGGCATGTCCGCCTTCGCGTACACGCGGGGCCGCTTCCCGCAGATGGAGGCGCTCGATCTGCCGCTGGGATACACGAACGGCCGCGTGGCCACACGGGTCGCCAACGACTTCTACCTCGCGATGAAGCCCAAGGCCCTGGACAACGTGAAAGTTCTCTACCTGCACGCCCACGGCCCGGGGTTGCTGCACACGAAGAAGCCCGTCAAAACCCTGGAGGACCTCAAGGGCATGAAGATCCGCTCCACAGGCTTCAGCGCAAAGGTCGTCGAGATGCTGGGCGGCGTGCCCGTGGCCATGCCCCAGGGCGAGACCTACGAGGCGCTCAGCAAGGGAATCGCCGACGGGACGATCGGCCCCATCGAGGTGCTCAAGGGCTGGAAGCAGGGCGAGGTGATCAAATCCACGACGGACTGCTTCGATGTGGGCTACACGACGGCCTTCTTCGTCGTCATGAACCTCAAGAAGTGGAACTCCCTGCCCCCCGATGTCCGGAAGGTCTTCGAGGACGTCAGCCGCGAGTGGATCGACGTGCACGGCAGGGCCTGGGACGAGGCGGACAAGGAGGGCCGTGCCTTCACGAAGGGCCTGGGCAACCAGATCGTCACGCTCTCACCCCAGGAGAGTGCCCGCTGGAAGAAGGCGGTCCGGCCCGCCATCGAGGAGTACATCAAGGGGGCGGAGCAGAAGGGGATCCCGGGCCGGAAATCGGTGAAGGAAGCCGAAACCCTCCTCACGAAATACAAAAAGCAGTACAAGTAGTTGAACCCGGGAAGGGAATCCCTCCGTTGTTACGCACGATCGCAAAACGGATCCACCAGGTCTCGGCCGGGCTCAACGGGGTCTCGGCGGCGGCGATTGCGCTGATCATGCTCCTGACCTGCGCCGACGTCGTGCTGCGCCTCTTCGGCCGGCCGATCCCCGGGACCTTTGAGCTGGTGGGATACTTCGGGGCGGTGATCGTCGCCGCGGCGATGGCATGGACCTCCATCGAGCGGGGCCATATCTCCGTGGAGATGATCGTCGACCGCCTGCCCCGCAGGGCAAGGCACGCCGTGGAGGCCCTGGGCGCCGCGGCGGGGTCCGCCCTGTTCGGCCTGCTCGCCTGGCAGTGCCGGATCTACGCCGCCGAGCTGATGGAAAGCGGCGAGGTGTCGCCCACGCTCGGGGTGGCGACGTGGCCCTTTGTCGGCTGCATCGCCCTGGGCGCGGCCCTGCTTTCGCTGGTGCTCCTCATGGACGCGTTCCGGGATCTTAAAAAAGGGTTGCAGCCATGACGCCCACCGAAGCCGGCATCTACGGGTTTGTCGCCCTGGTGGCGCTCATGTTCCTTAAGATCCCCGTGGGCTTCGTCATGGCCCTCGTGGGACTGATGGGGTTTGCCTTCCTGGTATCCTGGGATGCGGCACTGCACCTGATGGCCCAGGATTTCACCTCCGTCTTCGGGTCCTATAATCTCACCGTGATCCCCCTGTTCGTCCTCATGGGGCAGCTGGCGCACCACTCGGGGATGAGTGGAAGGCTCTTCCATGCCGCGTACCGTTTTTTGGGGAACCTGCCCGGCGGTCTTGCCGTCGCCACCATCGGGGCCTGCGCGGGGTTCTCGGCCATCTGCGGCTCAACGAGCGCCACGGCGGCCACGATGGCCGCCGTCGCCCTGCCGGAGATGAAGAAATACAACTACGACCCGGCGCTCGCAACGGGGGTCGTAGCAGCGGGCGGCAGCCTCGGGATCCTGATCCCCCCCAGCACGATCTTCATCGTCTACGGGATCATGACGGAGCAGTCCGTCGGCAAGCTCTTCCTGGCCGGCGTCATGCCGGGGATCCTCATGACCCTCCTTTTCGTCGCGACGGTCCTCATCTGGACCTGGAACCGGCCGGATCTGGCCAAGCCCGGGGCGAGTTTCACTCTGCGGGAGAAGGTCGCCTCGCTGGCGGGCGTCGTCGAGACCCTCATTCTCTTCGTCGCCGTCATGGGGGGGCTCTTCATCGGGGTGTTCACCCCGACGGAGGCTGCGGCCATCGGCGCCTTCGGCACCCTGCTGATCGCCGCAGTCGGGCGGCACCTCTCCTGGGAGGGCTTCACCCAGTCCCTGATCGAGACGACGCGGGTCACCTGCATGATCCTCGTCATCGTCGCGGGGGCGACGGTGTTCGGGCACTTCCTGGCCGTCACCCGGATCCCCTTCGACGTGGGCGCATGGGTCATGGGGCTCCAGATGCCTCCCTGGGCCGTCATGGGTCTCATCATCCTCGTCTATCTCACCTTGGGCTGCCTGATGGACTCGCTCGCGATGATCATGCTGACGATCCCCATCTTCTTCCCCGTCATCACGGCCCTGGGCTTCGACCCGATCTGGTTCGGCGTGATCATCGTGCTCGTCACCGGGATGGGCGTCATCACGCCGCCCGTGGGCATCAACGTCTACGTGGTCGCGGGGGTGGCCCGCGACGTCCCGCTGCACGTCATCTTCCGGGGGGCCGTCAAGCTGCTGGCCGCACAGATCGTCACGGCCGCGCTCCTCATCCTCTTCCCGCAGATCGCCCTTTGGCTGCCGCAGCTCATGCACTGAGCCCGCCCCCTGCCTCTTTTTCCGTTGCGCAGAGCGTGAAAACTCCGCATAGTGCGGCATGGGTCCCCGGGAGGGTTCCGGGGGAACGGATGATCGTCCCGGAAGGGTTTCATGAGCCTGATCTCCATCGAATTGACGCTTCTGGCCGCAGCAATTCTCCTTCTCGCGAGCATCCTCGCCAGCAAGGTATCGGACCGCCTCGGCATCCCCTCTCTGTTGATTTTTCTCGGGGTCGGGATGCTCGCGGGATCCGACGGGATCGGCGGCATCGCGTTCGACGATCCCTCTATCGCGCAGACCCTGGGAATTATCGCACTGTCCTACATCCTCTTTGCCGGCGGCCTGTCTACCGGTTGGGCGAGTGTGCGCCCCATTCTCGTGCAGGGAGGCCTCCTGGCCACTTTCGGCGTCCTCATCACGGCCGCGCTGGCGGGCTGGTTCGCGACGCTCGTCGGGGGCTTCACCCCGCTGGAAGGGTTCCTCCTCGGCTCCATCATCTCCTCGACGGACGCGGCGGCCGTATTTTCCGTCCTTCGCTCGAGAAACGTCAGCCTCAGGGGAAACCTGAAGCCTCTGCTGGAACTCGAGTCGGGCAGCAACGACCCCATGGCCGTGCTCCTGACTCTTGCCTGCATCAGCCTGCTGCAGCACCCCGGGGAAACCGTGGTTGGCCTCGTCCCCATGATGCTGGTCCAGCTGGCTCTGGGGGCGGGTCTCGGCTACCTGCTCGGCCGCGGGATGATCCTGCTGATCAATCACATCCGCCTCGAGTATGAAGGCCTTTACCCCGTCTTGAGCCTCGCGATGGTTCTCCTGATCTACGGGCTCTCCACGATCGTGCAGGCAAACGGGTTCCTCGCCGTCTACGTCGCCGGCATCGTGATGGGCAATCACAACTTCATCCACAAGAGGAGCCTCATCCGGTTCCACGACGGCCTGGCCTGGCTCATGCAGATCTCCATGTTCCTCGTGCTGGGACTCCTGGTGTATCCCTCGAAGCTTGCGGGCATCGCAGGTACAGGGATCCTCGTCACAGCATTCCTCATGCTGGCCGCGCGGCCTGCGGCCGTCTTCCTCACCCTCATCGGGTCCGGCCTGTCGCTCCGGGAGCGGTTGATGGTGGCCTGGGTGGGACTTCGCGGCGCCGTGCCGATCATCCTGGCCACGTTTCCCCTTCTCGCAGGAATCAAGCAGGCCGACATGATCTTCAACATTGTCTTCTTCGTCGTGCTGGCCTCGGCTCTGCTGCAAGGGACGTCGATCCCGAACGTTGCGCGCCGGCTCGGCGTGGATGCGCCGATCGCCCGGGTCCCCGTCTATCCCATCGAATGCGAGCCCGGGGGACGGGTGCCCTGCGACCTCGTCGACGTGGAAATCAGGCCGGATTCGGCGGCGGCGGGGAAACAGCTTGTGGAGCTGGGGCTGCCCGAAGGGGCCCTCGTGGTTCTCATCAACCGGGGCGAGGAATTCATCATCCCCACGGGGAGCACGATCCTGACTCCCGGCGATCGGCTTCTCTTCCTGGCGGCCGCGGCGCAGCTCGCCCAGGCGCGCGCCATCGTCGAGGCGCCGGGGGAGTGACCGAAAAAGGTTGTCCCCGAAACCGAAAGCGTCTACACTGAACACGGCCGGGCGAAAACTCCGCGGGTCTCTGTAGAGAATCGGGCCGCCATCTGTCCGAAGACAGGCTGCGGCTTTTTCGTGTCTGCGCGGTCGAGGGAAACGAATCGACATGTTCTTCCTGGACGACATCGTCATCATCATCGGGCTTTCCGCCGTCGTGCTCTACCTGTGCCACCGGCTCGAGCTGCCCGCCATCGTGGGCTACCTCCTTACCGGCCTCCTGACGGGCCCCTACGGGTTCAAGCTGGTCGGCAACCTGGAGGCCGTGACGATGCTGGCCGAGATCGGGGTCGTGGCCCTGCTCTTCACGATCGGCCTCGAGTTCTCCTTCCGAAACCTCGTGCAGCTGCGCCGGACGGCCCTGCTGGGCGGAACCCTGCAGGTAATGCTCACGCTGCTCATCGCCGCGGCGATCTCCCACGGCCTCGGGCGGCCAGCGGGGCTGTCGATCTTCATCGGCTTCCTGACGGCCCTGAGCAGCACCGCCATCGTCATGAAGCTCCTGCAGGACCGCGCCGAGGTGGAAACGCCCCACGGCGGCAGCGCGCTGGGCATCCTCATCTACCAGGACCTCATCGTCGTTCCCATGATGCTGCTGCTTCCCTTCCTCGGCGGAGGCGTCGAAGGATCGTCCGACGACCTGCTCCTGCTGCTTGCGAAGGAGATCGGGGTCATCCTGGCCCTCATCGTCGCGGCCAAGTGGGTCGTCCCCTGGACCCTGTTCGCGGTCACCCGGACGGGCAGCCGCGAACTCTTCCTGCTGACCATCGTGATGATCGGCCTGGCCGTGGCGTGGCTCACTCACGTCGCGGGGCTCTCGCTGGCCGTCGGGGCCTTCCTGGCGGGCCTCGTCATCTCCGAGTCCGAGTACAGCCACCAGGCCATGGGCAACGTCATCCCCTTTCGCGACATCTTCGCGAGCTTCTTCTTCGTCTCCATCGGCATGCTCCTGGACCTGCGATTCCTTGCGGAGCAGCCTGGTTACGTGTTCCTGCTGGCCGCCGGGATCATGCTCGTCAAGAGCCTTGCCGCCGCGGCGGCGGTCCTGTTCGTGGGCCTGCCGATCCGCGTGGCCGCGCTGGCGGGCCTCTGCCTCGGGCAGATCGGCGAGTTCTCCTTCATCCTGGCCGAGGCGGGCAGGAAGTACGGCCTGCTCACGCAGGCCATCAATCAGGAGTTCCTGGCCTATTCCGTCCTCACGATGATGGCCACGCCCTTCCTGTTTCGAATCTCCCATCCCGTGGCCGAGGCTGCCGCCCGCCTGCCGCTGCCCCGCCGCCTCAAGCGCGGCAGCGTTCCGGCGGCGGGCGCGAAGCGGTTTCACGAGAAGGATCACCTGGTCATCGTGGGTTTCGGCATCTACGGGCAGAACATCGCCCGGGCCGCCCGGGAGGCGAAGATCCCCTACGCCGTTCTGGACATGAACGCCGATCTCGTCCACGAGCAAAGGCTGAAGGACGAGCCGATCCACTACGGCGACGCGACGCACGAGGCCATCCTGCAGCACGTCAACCTTCGCCAGGCTCGCATCCTGGTCGTCGTCATCAGCGATGCCGCGGCGACCCGCCGGATCACCGACCTCGCGCGCAGGATCAATCCCAAACTCTACATCGTTGTTCGGACGAGGTTCATCCAGGAGATCGGCCCCCTCATGGAGACGGGGGCCAACGAGGTCGTCTCCGAGGAATTCGAGACCTCCGTGGAAATCTTCAGCCGGATCCTCTCGCGTTACCTCCTGCCCGAGGAGGAGATCCACCGCTTCGTCGAGGACATCCGCTCGGACGGGTACGCCATGTTCCGAAACCTCTCGAAGCACGCCACGTCGTGCCCCCACATCGGGGCCTGTCTGCCGGACATGGACCTTCGCTCGGTCCGCGTTCACGAGGCCTCGCCGCTGGCGGGGAAAACGATCGCCCAAGGGAAACTGGGCAAGACGTTCGGAATCACGATCCTGGCCGTGAGGCGCGAGGGGGAAATCATTTCCATCCCGCCGTCGGACCTGGCCCTTCAGCCCGAGGACATCCTCTTCGTCGTCGGCCCTCCCGCCAGGATCGCGGAGCTCGAGACGGTTCTCCGGGGTGCGGGCGGGAAGAAACCGCCTTCGGCCCGGAAAAGGGTTGAAGCGGACATACAAAGCGACTAAACTGAAAATGGGTCCGGGAATCAACCCGGAGGAGCATCGAGATGGTCGGGCCGCCATCTGCCCAGGGGCAGTGACGGCCTTTTCTTTCGACCGGCACCCGCCCGCGGCCGGACACAGGCGCGCCGGTCGAGCGCGCCACTCTGATCCTGGAAAGGGGCTTCCGGAATGCCGTTCCTCGGGGACATTCTCATTATCATCGGGCTGTCCGCCGTCGTTCTCTACCTGTGCCACCGGGCGGGAATCCCCGTCATCGTCGGCTACCTTCTCACGGGCATCGTCGCGGGCCCCTACGGGTTCCGTCTCGTGCGGGAAATCGAAGCCGTCCGGGTCTTGGCCGAGCTGGGCATCGTGGCGCTGCTCTTCACCATCGGCCTGGAATTCTCCTTTCGGAACCTCCTCCAGCTCAGGCGCACCGCGCTGCTGGGAGGATCTCTCCAGGTCATCTTGACTTTTTTCATCGCCGCGGCTGTCGCCCAGGTCTTCGACCAGCCGCCCGGGGAGACGATCCTCATCGGGTTCCTGACGGCGCTCAGCAGCACGGCCATCGTCATGAAGCTCCTGCAGGACCGCGCGGAGATCGACACCCCCCACGGCATGAGCACCCTGGGGATCCTCATCTTCCAGGACCTTATCGTCGTGCCCATGATGCTCATCCTGCCCCTGCTGGGCGACGTCATCCGGGAAAGCCCGGAATCGATCCTGCGACTCGTTGCCGAGGAGATCGGGGTGATCCTGCTGATCGTCGTCGCCGCCAAGTGGCTCGTTCCCTGGGCCCTCCTTCGGGTCACCCAGACCCGCAGCAGGGAGCTGTTCCTGCTGGCCATCGTCATGATCGGCCTCGCCGTGGCCTGGTTGACCCAGACGGCGGGGCTCTCGCTTGCCCTGGGGGCGTTCATGGCCGGGCTCGTCATCTCCGAGTCCGAATACAGCCATCAGGCCCTCGGCAACATCCTGCCCTTCCGGGATGTCTTCACGGGCTTTTTCTTCGTCTCCATCGGCATGCTTCTCGACCTGCGCTATCTGGCCGCCAACCCCGTCGAGATCGCGTGGATGACCTCCGGGGTCGTCGCCGTCAAGGCCCTGATCGCAACGGCGGCAGCCCTGATCGTCGGCCTGCCCCTCCGGACCGCCCTTCTCGTGGGACTGGCCCTGTGCCAGATCGGGGAGTTCTCCTTCATCCTGGCCGAGGCGGGAAACAAGTACGCCGTCTTCACCGGGAACCGCTACCAGCAATTTCTCTCCATCTCCGTGCTCACCATGATGGCGACGCCCTTCGTCTTTTACGCCTCGCCGCGTCTGTCCGAAACCTTCTCCCATTTGCCTGTTTCCAAGCGCCTCAAGAGGGGACGATTCCATGGGGCCGGCGTGAAAGCGTTCCGCGAGAAGGATCACCTCGTCATTGTCGGGTTCGGCTTCAACGGGCGCAACCTGGCCCAGGCCGCCAGGGCCATGGGCATCCCCTTCGCCGTCATCGAAATGAACCCCGATGTCGTGATCGCGGAGAGGGCGAAGGACGAACCCATTTTCTACGGCGACGCCACCCAGGAGGCCGTCCTGCAGCACGTCAACATCTGCCGCGCCCGCTCGCTCGCCGTCGTGATCAACGACGCGGCGGCCACGCGGCGGATCACGGAGCTGGCCCGCAGGCTCAACCCCAAGGCGTACATCATCGTCCGGACGCGGTTCATCCAGGAGATGGGCCCGCTGAAGGAGCTCGGCGCCAACGAGGTCATCCCCGAGGAGTTCGAGACCTCCGTGGAGATTTTCAGCCGCCTCATGGCCACCTACATGCTGCCGAAGGACGAGATCGAGAAATTCGCGGAGGAGATCCGGGCGGGGGGCTACGAGATGCTGCGAAGCCTGTCGCGGGAGGCCACGGCCTGTCCGGGCATCGAGACCTGCCTCCCGGACGTGGAGATCCGCTCCCTGCGCGTTCAGGGCCGCTCCGAGGCCGTCGGCAAAAGTCTGGCCGAAACGCAGATGCGCAAGAAGTACGGCGTCACCCTTCTGGCCGTCCGCCGGGGAGGCGAAATCACGACGATCCCCGATCCGGACATCCGGTTCGAGGCGCAGGATCTGCTCTTCGTCGTCGGCCAGCCCGACCGGATCGAGATGGTGGAGGAACTCTTCCGGGAGAAACGAAAATGAACCCTTTCTTCATCGCCGCCGTCATCCTGGGCGTCTTTTCGCGATACCTCGGATACTGCCCGGTGTGCAAGCAGCATCGAGTCGGCCGCTCCACGGAGGCAGGAACCACGAGAATCTGCGGCGTCTGCGGCACCGAACTCGAACCCGTCGGGAAATGACAGGCGCAACGGGGTGGAGGCCCGCGGTCAATCGGATCGTCGAAGCGCGAGGGCCGTGCGCGTGGGGAGGTAGAGGCTCAGCAGATGGCGGGCGCCGATCCCCTGACCTTCGGGCTGCGTGAAGTGGACCTGGTCGGGCTCCAGTCGCCCGTGGCCGCCGTAGATCTCCGCGTCGCTGTCGAGGACGAGCCGGTATGCGCCCGGCGGCGCATCGACCCGGTAGCCGTCGTAGGATCGTGACGGGTGGAAGTTGAAGACAAAGAGGTGCCCCGCCCTCTCGAAGGCGAGGATCTTGGTCTCGCTGTGCTCGTGGAGCAGCCGGGGATCCCCCGACCCCAGGAGGTTTGCCCGCCTCGCGAGCCCGATCATATCGGCGTCGAACCGAGCGAGGCGGCCGTAGCGCAGGCTCTCGTTGTCGGCAAGGCTCCACTGCCTCCGGGCGTACTGGTAGGACCAGCCGTTTCCCGCCCGCGGGAAGTCGATCCACTCGGGATGGCCGAACTCGTTTCCCATGAAGGTCAGATACCCGTGGCCCGCCGTGGCGAGCGTGACGAGGCGGATCATCTTGTGCAGCGCCACCCCGCGGTCCACGCGGATGTTGTCGGAAAAAACGCTCATGTCCGTGTACATGTCGGAATCGATCATCCGGAAGATGAGCGTCTTGTCCCCCACGAGGGCCTGGTCGTGGGACTCGCAGTAGCTGATCGTCTTTTCGTCGCGCCGCCGGTTGTTGAGCTCGTGCCACAGGTGGCCCAGGGGCCAGTCCTCGTCGGCGTGTTCTTTCAGCAGCCGGATCCAGGTGTCCGGCACCCCCATGGCGAAGCGGTAGTCGAACCCCGTCCCCCCCCGCGCCGCGGGAACGGCCAGCCCCGGCATGCCGCTGACGTCTTCGGCAACCGTGACGGCGTCGGGACGGACGTCGTGGATCACGCGGTTCGCGAGCGCCAGGTAGGCCAGTGCATCCTCGTCGACGCTTTCGTCGAAGTAGTCCGCGTAGGACAGGAAGGCCTTCTCCAGGCCGTGGTGGAGATAGAGCATGCTCGTCACGCCGTCGAAGCGGAACCCGTCGAAGCGGTACTCGTCGAGCCAGTAGCGGCAGTTCGAGAGGAGGAAGTGCAGGACCTCGGGCTTGCCGTAATCGAAGCAGCGCGAATCCCACGCCTCGTGGCGGCCCCGCGCTCCGGGGTGGAAGTACTGGTTCGGGGTGCCGTCGAAGCGGCCGAGCCCCTCCACCTCGTTGGACGCGGCGTGGGAGTGGATGAGATCCATGATGACGCAGAGCCCCTCGGCGTGGGCCGCGTCGATGAGTTCCTTGAGGTCCTCGGGGGCGCCGAACCGTGACGAGGCGGCGAAGTAGCTGCTCACCTGGTATCCGAAGGACCCGTAGTAGGGGTGCTCCTCGACGGCCATGAGCTGCAGTACGTTGTATCCCGCCCGCACGATTCGGGGCAGGACGCGGTCCGTGAACTCCCGCCAGGTGCCGACCTTCTGCTCCTCCTGGGCCATGCCGGCGTGGGCCTCGTACACGAAGGGGACCCGCGCGGGGCACCGGAACCCTTCGCGCCTCCAGCGATAAGGGGTCGCAGGTTCCCAGACCTGGGCATTGAAGATGAGCGTGTGCTTGTCCTGGACGACGCGCCGGGCCCAGGCGGGGATTCGCTCCCCCTCGCCCCCGATCCAGTGAACGCGAAGGCGGTAGAGATCGCCGTGGGCCAGCGCTTCGCCCGGCAGGCGGATCTCCCAGACGCCGTCGGCGCTGTCGAGCCTCTCCAGGGCAAAGCGGGGAAGTTCCCTCCAGTCGGTCATCTGCCCCACGAGGCTGACGCGCGTCGCGTTCGGGGCCCGCTCGCGTAGGACCCATTCGCCGCCCCGGCGGTGCAGGCCGAAATACTCGTGGCCGCTGGCGAAATCGGCAAGGCGCATCCGCCCCCCCGTGAGCCGGGCCTCCAGGTCGGCGGCGCGCCGCAGGCGCCGCTCGAGCACGTCGCGCCAGGGCGCCAGCAGCGGGTCCGCCGCGACGAGGGCGGCCGCTCGCTCCGCGATGCGATCCGGTGACGGGGGGGATGATGACGATTTCCTCGACATGGGCAACGGGCCTTTGCGGTGACGGTGCGGCGGAGGGACACCCGCCTGGTCGCATCATACAGAAATTGCATTTTTGTGCAAGGCTTCGCTCGCGGTGCGCGGCGATCCGCGAGTTGACAAACGCACATATAATTTGTATAGAAACAGCAAATCCCTTGCCGTCGAAAAGGAGACTTCGCATGACAGCCGATCGCAACCCGCTCGCAGACGTCAACGCCTCCCTGAGGCAGCTCATGCAACTCGCGCAGACCCGCTCGAAGAAGATCCGCAAGGAAACGGGGATCACGGGGCCCCAGCTGCTCGCGATGAAGACCCTGGCCGATTCGCCCGATCTCAGCATCTCCGAGCTCGCCCGGCGCATCTACCTTCACCCGGCCACGGTGGTGGGCATCGTGGATCGGCTCGAGGGGCAGGGACTCGTCGAGCGAACCCCGTCGAAAAAAGACCGCAGGCAGGTCAACGTGAAGCTCACCCGATCCGGGAAGGGCGCCCTTCGAAAGACGCCCGCCGCAACCCAGGACTCCGTGCTGGCGGGGCTGGAATCCCTGCCGGAAAAGAAGCTCGCGCGCCTCGCCGCCAACCTCGCGAAGATCGTCAAGGTCCTGGAGGCCCACGCCAAGGGTCCGGTTCCGAAGCGCCGCCGCGGCAGGCCGCGCAAGGAGGAGTCCGCGCCGAAGAAGCGCCGGGGCAGAAAACCTGCATAATTCCGGCGCCGCCCCCGTCAACGATCCGGTGAACTTCCGCAACGACGAGCCTCGCGATTCCCGCAGCGCGGGAAAAGCGGGCCGACGAGGCCAGGCGTGGAAAGAGGGCTTCCACTGGGTTCCGCCTGCCGGAAAGGGGGCCGATGCTCCTTTCTCGTCTGGGCGCCCGCCGCGAAACGGGTGGAACTGCGCATCCTGCCCCCCGGGGGGCGCATCGTTGCCCTGCAGAAGCTTCGCGACGGGTATTACGGCGCCGTACTCGACGGCGTTCGGCCGGGCGAGCGGTACGTGTACCGCCTCGACGGGCTGATCGAACGGCCCGACCCTGCTTCTCGATCCCAATTGCTCGGCCCCTGCGGGCCCTCCGCGGTGGTCGCCCCCGGAACGGCCCCGCAAAAGGGTCCCTGGCGAGGTCTCGAACTTCGGGACTTCATCCTCGCCGAAGCCGTCGGAAGCGGCCTTTCCTTCGACTCGATCCGCTCCCATATCGACAAGCTCAGCTCCCTCGGGTTCACCGCCCTCCGGGTCCGGACGGAGGCCGGCTTGGGCTTCCCGTTCTCTGTTTCGCCTTCTGCGGGAGGGCCGTCCGGTCTGAAGCGGCTCGTGGCGGCCTGCCACCGGCGCGGGCTGGCCGTCATGCTCGCCATGGACCTCTTCGAGCCCGGCATTGAAGGCGATCCCCTTGTGTCCTTCGGGCCCTACTTTGCCGGCCGCGACCGGCGCTTCAATCTCGAAGGCCCCCTGAGCGACGAGGTCCGGCGGTATTTCACGGAGTGCGTCCTCTCCCGGTTCCGGGAGACCGGCGTCGACGCGGTCGACATCGGCCCGGTCGACGGCCTCGCGGACCTCTCCTCCCTGCCGCTCCTGGAAGAACTATCCTGCGCCGTGCGCGACGAGGCGGAACGGATGGGCCGGCCCCTTCACCTAGTGGCACGGTGCGGGCGAAACGACCCTCGCCTGGCACGCCGCAGGGAAGACGGCGGGATCGGACTCGACGCCGTGTGGAATTCGGATTTCGAGGAAGCCCTGCACGCCTTCCTGTCCGGCGTCCCCGCAGGTCCCGGCAGCGACTTCGGCAGGCTCGAGCACGTTCAAAAGGCCTTCCTGGAAGGCTTTGTGGGATCGGGCGGCTACTCCCCGACGCGCCTGCGCAGGCACGGGCGCTCGTCGCGGGCCCTCCCCGGCGAGCGTTTTCTGGTCAGCCTGCAGGTCGGCCCCGAGCGGGGGTCTGCGGAAACAGCCGGGCTCCTTTCCACCTGCCTTCTTCTGTCCCCCTTCGTGCCGCACATGGCCGCAGGACCGGCTGGCGCCGGCCGAAACGCGTTCACCGCCTCGCTGATCCGGCTGCGCAAGGAACTGCACGGCCTGGGGCTTCTCGACAAACAGTGCATGGGGGTTCTGCGCTACAATACAGAGAGGGTCCTGCTCGTGCGGCACTGGAAAGACGACGAGGACCTCATCGTGATCTTCCACTTCGGCACGACGGCATCGACCGTGGCGCTCCCCGTGCCGACAGGCACGTGGTCGCTTCGCTTCGACACGGCTTACCGGCAGTGGGATGGCCCCGGAAGCTGCCTGCCCGAGCGGCTGCAGGGCGACGGCGGCGATCTCCCGCTCCCCCTCGCCCCCCTCTCCTGCGCCGTCTACCTGCGAAAACACGATGCATAAGACAAGGGTATCGGGACTCGGGTATCGGGTAAATGAAGAAGGGTATCGGGGTGGAAAAAGATCAGTCTATAAAACACTCCTTAGTCCCTTCAGCCCCTATACCCGAAACCCTATACCCCTTTCTTACACCTGTCCCCGGATCAGTTTGTAGAAGAGGATGACGGCTCCCACCGACACGGCCGAGTCGGCCACGTTGAAGGCGGGCCAGTGGTAGGTGGAGATGTAGACGTCGAGGAAATCGATGACCTCGCCCAGTCGGATGCGGTCGATCAGGTTTCCCACCGCCCCGCCCATGATGAGCGACATCCCGTAGGTCAGCAGGATGTCCTCCGTCTTCATCTTCACGATGTAGTAGACGATGAGGCAGGAGGCGAAAATCGACACCCCGATGAGGAAGAGCGCCCGCACCAGCGGCGAGGCATTGGCCAGGAAGCCGAAGGCAGCTCCCGGATTTCGCACGTAGGTGATGTTGAAGAACCCCTGGATGACGGGGATGGACTCGTGCAGGGTCATGTGCGTGTCGATGTAGACCTTCGTGATCTGGTCGAGCACGATGATCACCAGCGCCGTCAGGACGAACAGCAGGTAGTTCTTTTTCAAGGCATCTCCTTACCCGAAAATCCCCCTTGCATCCCTCTTTTGCAAAGGGGGATTGAGGGGGATCTTTTCTTCCTGGACCCTGTCCCCTGAACCCTGGACCCGAATCCGGGCATCAGCCCAGATTCTGCAGGCACCTCGGGCAGATCTTCGGGTGGTTCGCGTCGCGCCCCAGCTCCTCGCTGAAGACCCAGCAACGCTGGCACTTCTCGCCGCCGGCCTTCGCCACGGCGACCTTGAGGCCTGGAATTTCCGCGCTCTCGAAGGCGTCCTTCAGCTCCCCGCCCTTCTGCACGCGCAACCCGGAGACGATGCAGAGCGCCCGCAGGTCTTCCTCGTGCTTTGCCAGCATGTCGGCAAGTGTCGAAGGGCCGGCCACCGTCACGGCCGCATCGAGCGGGTGGCCGATGACCTTGTTCTTCCGGGCTGTTTCCATGGCCTTGGAGATCTCGCCCCGGACGGTGATGAGCGTCTTCCAGGCATCGCCCAGCTTCTCGTCGGCCCAGGCCGCGTTTACCTCGGGGAACTGCGTGAGGTGCACGCTGACGGCCTTGCCGTCCCAGGCGGGCAGGCTCTGCCAGACTTCCTCGGCCGTGAAGGTGAGGACGGGTGCGAGCATCCGCGTGATGGCGTCGAGAATGAGAAACATGGCGCTCTGGGCGGAGCGCCTGCTTTTCGAGGCCTTGCCTGACGTGTAGAGACGGTCCTTGAGGACGTCGAGGTACAGCGCGCTCAGGTCCACGGTGCAGAAGTTGTACAGCGTGGTGTAGACGATGTGGAACTGAAAGTTCTCGTAGGCCTTCCGGGTCCGTTCGACAACCGCCTGCAGGCGGTACAGGGCCCACCGGTCGATCTCCTCCATCTCGGCGTAGGGGACCAGGTCCTTCTTCGGGTCGAAATCGTAGAGGTTGCCCAGGATGTAGCGGCTCGTGTTCCGGATGCGGCGGTAGGCCTCGACGAGGCGCTCCAGGATCTCGTCGGAGATCCGGATATCGACGGTGTAGTCCTCGGCGGCAACCCAGAGCCGCAGGATCTCGGCGCCGAACTTGTCGATGATCGGCTGGGGCTCGATGACGTTGCCCACGGACTTGGACATCTTCTTGCCCTCGCCGTCGACGACGAAGCCGTGGGTGAGCACCGACGTGTAGGGCGCCCGCCCCCGGGTCCCCACCGACTCGAGCAGCGACGAGTGGAACCAGCCGCGATGCTGGTCGCTGCCCTCGAGGTACATGTCGCAGGGCGACCGGAGGTAGCTCCTCGTCTCGAGGACGGCGGCGTGGCTCACCCCCGAATCGAACCAGACGTCGAGGATGTTCGTCTCCTTGCGAAACGTCTTCCCCTTGCAGTTGGGGCAGGCCGTGCCGGCGGGCATCAGGTCCTTAGGCTCGCGCTCGAACCAGACGTCGGCGCCGTGCTCGTGCATGAGCCCGACCACGTGATCGAGGATCTCCTTCGAGTACACGACGGTGTCGCAGTCCTTGCAGTAGAACAGGATGATGGGCACGCCCCAGAGCCGCTGGCGCGAGATGCACCAGTCGGGCCGGTTCTCCACCATGCCGTAGATGCGGTCGCGGCCCCAGCCGGGGATCCACTGGACGTTATTGATGCTTTCGAGGGCCTTGGCGCGAAGCCCGTTTTTCTCCATGGAGATGAACCACTGCTCGGTGGAGCGGAAGATGATGGGCTTCTTGCAGCGCCAGCAGTGCGGGTAGGAGTGCTCGATGTCGCCCACGCCCAGCAGCGCCCCCACCTCGCGGAGCTTGTCGTTGACGGGCTCGTTGGCGTCGAAGACGAACTGGCCCGCGAAGAACTCGACGTCCTTCGTGAAGTTGCCGTCCTCGTCGACGGGGGCGTAGTTGTCCAGTCCGTACTCCATGCCGATCTCGTAGTCCTCCGCGCCGTGCCCGGGCGCGATGTGGACCATGCCCGTGCCGGCATCGAGGGTCACGAAGGGCGCCAGGATGAAGACGCTCTCCCGATCGATGAAGGGGTGCCTGGCCTTGAGACCCTCCACCACTTCGCCGGGAAACTCGTCGACGATGTCGTATTCCTTGAACCCGAAGGCGTCCATGCAATAGTCGACGAGGTCCCTGGCCATGATGAGCACCTCGCCCGTCTTCTTCACCTTCACGGCGGCGTAGAGGAATTCCTTGTGGAAGGCGATGGCCAGGTTGGCAGGGATCGTCCAGGGGGTGGTCGTCCAGATGACGGCGAAGACCTTCTCGCCCGCAAGCTTCGGCCGCACCGCCGAGATGTCGGAGATCAGGGGGAACTTGACGTAGATGGCGGGCGTCACATGATCACCGTACTCCACCTCCGCCTCGGCCAGCGCCGTCTTGCAGGTGGCGCACCAGTAGACGGGCTTCTTGCCCTTGTAGACGTCGCCTGCGAGCATGAGCTTGGCGAACTCGGCCGCCGTGATGGCTTCGTACTCGTAGTGCATCGTGAGGTAGGGCTTGTCCCACTCGCCGAATACGCCCAGGCGCTTGAACTCGTCGCGCTGGATGTCGACGAACTTCTCCGCGTAGCGGCGGCAGTAACGCCGCTTCTCGGCCTGCGAGAGGGTGCCCTTTTTGTCGCCCAGTTCCTTGTCCACCTGGTGCTCGATGGGAAGGCCGTGGCAGTCCCAGCCCGGCACGTAAATGCTGTCGTAGCCCGCCATGTTCTTGGACTTGATGACGAGGTCCTTGATGATCTTGTTGAGGGCCGTCCCGAGGTGGATGTTGCCGTTGGCGTAGGGAGGGCCGTCGTGCAGGATGTAGGTCGGGCGCCCCTTGGAGGCCTCGCGGATCTTCTCGTAGATCCGGATCTGCTCCCACCACTGGAGCATCTCGGGCTCCTTCCTGGAAAGGCTCGCCTTCATGGGAAAATCGGTCTTGGGCAGATTGATGGTCGACTTGTAGTCCATGGTGTGGCTCCTCCCGACCTGGGTCTAAGGGATCGATGAAAGACAGGGGCCGTGCCGTGCACGACTCTCGAATTTGTAGCAATTATCACATTGTTGCCCGAGTTTCAACAATCTAATGCCAGCTTTATTCCGACGGTCTGTCAGGGTTCTGGACTGCGCGGGTTAGACGCGTTTTAATGAAAAAAGGCCCCCTGCCGGGACAGGGGGCCTTTCGTAGGTCTATGGAAGCGCCGGGGCGCCTCTTCTTACATGTCCATTCCGCCCATTCCGCCGTACCCGCCGCCGGGCATGGCCGGCATGGGGCTCTCCTTCTTGGGCTTCTCGGCCACCATGCACTGGGTGGTCAGCATGAGCCCCGCCACGGAGGAGGCGTTCTGGAGGGCAGAGCGGGTGACCTTCGTGGGGTCGATGACGCCGGCCTTCACGAGGTCCTCGTACTCCTCGGTCGCCGCGTTGAACCCGAAGGGGCCCTTCTTCTCCTTGACCTTCTCCACCACGATGGAACCCTCGCAGCCGGCGTTGGCGGCGATCATGCGGAGGGGCTCCTCGAGGGACTTCTTCACGATGTTGACGCCCACCTGCTGGTCGCCTTCGAGAACGAGCTTCTCGAGGGCCGGCAGGCAGCGGATATAGGCCACACCGCCGCCGGGGACGATGCCTTCCTCGACCGCCGCGCGGGTCGCGTTCAGGGCGTCCTCGACGCGGGCCTTCTTTTCCTTCATTTCCGTCTCGGTGGCCGCGCCCACGCGGATCAGGGCGACGCCGCCGACGAGCTTCGCGAGGCGCTCCTGGAGCTTCTCGCGGTCGTAGTCGGAGGTGGTCTCGTCGATCTGGGCGCGGATCTGCTTCACGCGGCCCTCGAGGTCGGCCCGGGAGCCGGCGCCGTCGATGATCGTCGTGTTGTCCTTGTCGATGGAGATCTTGCGGGCCCGCCCTAGGTCCTGGAGCGTCGCGTTCTCGAGCTTCATGCCCATTTCCTCGGAGATGACCTTGCCGCCCGTGAGGATCGCGATGTCCTCGAGCATGGCCTTGCGGCGGTCGCCGAAGCCGGGGGCCTTCACGGCCGCCACCTGCAGGGTTCCGCGGATCTTGTTGACGACCAGCGTGGCCAGGGCCTCGCCCTCGATCTCCTCGGCAATGATGAGCAGGGGCTTGCCGCTGCGCGCCGCCGACTCGAGCACGGGGAGCAGGTCCTTCATGCCGCTGACCTTCTTGTCGTAGACCAGAATGTAGGCGTCGTCGAAGTTGACTTCCATCTTGTCGGGGTTGGTCACGAAGTAGGGGGAGACGTAGCCGCGGTCGAACTGCATGCCCTCGACTACTTCCAGTTCCGTCTGGAGGCCCTTGGCCTCTTCTACGGTGATGACGCCTTCCTTGCCGACCTTGCCCATGGCCTCTGCGATGATGTTGCCGATGGAGTCGTCGTTGTTGGCCGAGATGGTGCCGACCTGGGCGATTTCCTTCTGGTCCTTCGTGGGCTTGGAGATCTTCTTGAGTTCCTCGATGACCGCCTCGACGGCCTTGTCGATGCCGCGCTTGATGTCCATGGGGTTGCTGCCGGCCGCCACGGTCTTCGCGCCTTCGCGGTAAATGGCCTGGGCCAGGATGGTGGCCGTCGTGGTGCCGTCGCCCGCCACGTCGCTCGTGCGGCTCGCCACCTCGCGCACCATCTGGGCGCCCATGTTCTCGAACTTGTCCTCGAGCTCCACTTCCTTGGCCACCGTGACGCCGTCCTTGGTCACGACGGGGGAGCCGAAGCTCTTCTCGATGATGACGTTGCGGCCCTTGGGGCCGAGCGTTACCTTGACTGCATCCGCCAGCGCGTTGACGCCGTCGAGAATCGACTTTCTCGCAACCTCGTCATACTGCAGAATCTTTGCACCCATCTATAGGTTCCTCCTTGTTTTATTACTTCTTTTCGATGATTCCGAGCACGTCCTCTTCCCTCATGATGAGGTACTCGACGCCGTCGATCTTGACCTCGTTGCCCGCGTACTTGCTGAAGAGGATCCGGTCGCCCTGCTTGACGTCCATGGGGATGACCTTGCCGTCCTCGAGGAGCCTTCCCTTGCCCGCTGCCACGACTTCCCCTTCGGTGGGCTTGTCCTTTGCGGTGTCGGGAATGATGATCCCCCCTTTGGTCTTCTCCTCTTCCGCAACGCGCCTCACGATAAGTCTGTCGTACAATGGCCTGATCTTCATCCTCAAACCTCCCTTTTTAATATTGATATGTTTTATGGATTTCTTGCTGACCCTGTTGGTAGCGGTTTTTTCTGCGGGAAATCAGAGGTAACTATATGCACGGATTCGAGAGTGTCAAGAGAATGGATGATTTTTTTTCGCCGGCCCCGCAAAAACCCCCCATCGAAGCATTCCGCGGGGGGCCTTCCCGTGACCTGCCTCAATCGGTCACCGGCTTGATTTCGACCGGAACCATTGAATATTCCTTGAATTTCTTCGCATCGACCTCCGAGCCGACGATGTCGCCCCAGTGGATGGGCACGGCGACAACGGGCTTCATCCGGTTGACGGCGTCCGCCGCCTCGGCGGCGGTCATCGTGTAGGTCCCTCCGACGGGCATCAGGACAATGTCCGCCCGGATCTTGTCCATCTCGGGGATAGCGTCCGTGTCCCCCGGGTAGTAGATGCAACGCCCTTCGGCCTCGATCACGAACCCGACCCACCCGCTCGCCTTCGGGTGGAAAGTCTTGTTCGTGTTGTAGGCCGGCACGACCTCCACGACGATGCCCGGCAGCTCGACGCGGTCGCCCGCCTTGACGGCCCTGGCGCCCTCCGGGAGATCCCCCAGGCAGTCGGCCGGGGCCAGGACGACCGTGCCCGGCCCGGAGACCTTCTTCACGTCCGCCGGGGAGAGGTGGTCGTAGTGGCAGTGGCTCACGAGGACGAGGCCCGCCTTCTTCGGCTTCTTCACCTTCCAGGGGTCGATGTAGATGACGGGCTCCGTGTCGATCCGCACCGTCGAATGGCCCAGCCAGAAGATTTTCTTCAGCATCGTCTGCCTCCTTTCAGGGGTTCCGGCATTTTTACCCGGGGACTCAGTCGATGATGTAAAAAGCAGCCGCCGAGATCAACGCGCTGATGGGAATCGTCAGAACCCAGGCCCAGAGGATGTTTCCCGCGATCCCCCAGCGTACGGCCGTGACCCGGCGCGTGGCGCCCACCCCCATGATGGCACCCGTGATCGTGTGCGTCGTGCTCACGGGGATGCCGAAAAGGGTGGCGCCGATGAGCGAACTCGCTGCCGCCGTCTCGGCGCAGAACCCGCCCATGGGGTGGAGCTTCGTGATCTTCGTCCCCATGGTCTTTACGATCCGCCAGCCGCCGGCCATGGTGCCCAGGGCGATCGTGATGTAACAGGCGAAGACGACCCACAGGGGCACGTGAAAGTCCCCCTGCAGGTACCCGGCGCTGAAGAGAACCATGGTGATGATGCCCATGGTCTTCTGGGCGTCGTTCATGCCGTGCCCCATGCTGTGAATGGCCGAGGAGACGAGCTGAAGGCGACGGAAGACGTTGTTTCCTTCGGTCACGGTGAATTTCTTCGTCAGGTTGAGAACCGTCAGCATGTAGAGAAACCCGAGGACGAACCCGATCGTGGGAGACAGGACGATGAAGCTCGCCGTCTTGATGATCCCCTGCCAGACGAGGACCCACATGCCGCCCTTCGCGAGGCCCGCCCCGATGAGGCCGCCGATCAGGGCATGCGAGGAGCTGCTCGGCAACCCGAGCCACCAGGTGATGAGGTTCCAGGCGATGGCTGCGATGAGCGCGCACAGCAGGACCTCGTAGTCGATGATGACGGGGTCGATGATCCCCACGCCGATCGTCTTGGCCACGGGGGTGCCCACGATGAACGCCGCGACGAAATTGAAGAACGCGGCCCAGTAGACGGCGTGCTTCGGCGACAGGACCCGGGTGGAGACGATGCAGGAGATGGAATTGGCCGCATCGTGGAAGCCGTTGATGAAATCGAAGGCCAGCGCGATGACGATCAGGAAGATGACGGAGGCAAGAACGGGATCAAGCATGCTTCAGGACGATTCCTTCGATGATGTTGGAGACATCCTCGCACACGTCGATGGATTCCTCGATCCGCTCGAAGATTTCCTTCCACTTGATCAACTCGATGGGATCCTTTTCCCGCTCGAAGAGCCGTGCCATGGCCGTGCGCAGGACGTAATCCCCCTCGTTTTCCAGCGTGTTGATCTCCACGCAGGCCTCGAGAATCATCTTGGAGTTCTTCTTGTCCCGCAGCGCGTGGACAACCACCTTCACCTTGGCGATGGCCTCCGTGAGGATCCGCATCAGGACGAAGAGTTCCTCGGCCGGCGCCTTCACCTTGTAGAGGTACATCCGCACCGCCGAGGCCTCGATCATGTCGAGGATGCTGTCCATCTTGTTGACGAGCGCGTAGATGTCCTCGCGGTCCAGGGGGGTCAGGAAGGTCTTGTGCATCCGCTCGTAGGCCTGGTGGGTGATCTCGTCGGCCTCGTGCTCGATCTCCTTGAGCTTTGCCAGCTTCGGTTCCCCGTACTGGTAGTTGTTCAGGATGTCGATGAAGAGTTTTCCGCCTTCCTCGATCTTGCAGGCGAGTTCTTCGAACAGGTCGTAGAACTTTTCATCCTTGGGGACGAACTTCATGGCAGGACCCCTCCTTCGGATTCGGTGCCCCTTGTAGCACAATCCGGCTGGCACTTCAAGGAGGTTGGGGGACGTCCGGGCCTCCGACGCGGATAGACGCCGGGAGAGGTTTCGCCATCGCAGGGTGGACGGCGGATCGAATCCCCGCCTCGCCTGTCAGCCCGGGAAGGCCGACTCGCGCCAGATCGGAAAATAGAGGGACACCGTGGTGCCCCGGCCCAGCTGGCTTTCGATCTCCATCCGGCCCCGATGGGCGCTCATCAGGTGCTTGACGATGGAGAGACCCAGGCCCGTGCCCCCGAGTTCCCGGGAACGGGTCTTGTCGACGCGGTAGAAGCGCTCGCCCAGCCGTCCGATCTCGTCGCGCGGCACGCCGATGCCCGTGTCCGCGACCCGCACGACCAACTCGGTTTCCCCCGCCGCGCCGGCGGAGAGCGTCACGCGGCCCCCCTCGGGCGTGAACTTGACGGCATTGTCCAGGACGTTGATCAGCACCTGGCTGAGACGGTCCCGGTCGGCCCGGATGGAAGGCAGCTCCTCGGGGATCTCCGAGACGACGTCGATGCCCTTCTCCCCGGCCTTCACCCGCACGAGGTGCAACACGCTTTCGCTCACTCCGGCAAGAGCCACGCTCTCGAAGCAGAAGCGCATCTCGCCGAGCTCGATGTTGGAAATTGTGAGCAAGTCCTCCACGAGGCGGTTGAGACGCCCGGCGTGCCGCGCGATCGTGATCAGGAATTTTTTCGCCGTTTCCCGGTCCTCGATGGCCCCCTCCTGGAGGGTCTCGACGAAACCCAGGATGGCCGTCAGGGGCGTCTTGATCTCGTGGGTCACGTTGGCCACGAAATCGACCCGCATCCGCTCGAGCTTCTTGAGGCGCGTCACGTCGTGGAAGACAAGCATCGTCTTTTCCTGTCCCTCGGCCCAGCCCCGCACCGGCGTGATGCTCACATCCAGGACGGTCTGCAGGTCCTCCCCGAACTCCAGCTCCTGGGAGATGGGTCCTCCCGCGACCTTGTACATGTCCAGCGCCTTTTGCAGCTCCAGGCTTCGAAAGGCCTCCAGGGGGGTCTTGCCGAGGATGTCGCCGTACCGGCCGCCGAGAATGGACCGCATGCCGTCGTTCTGGGCCTCGATCCTGCCGTCTCGGTTCAGGATCAGGACCCCGTCGATGGCGCTCGAGAAGGCCGCCTCGACCTTGGCCTTTTCCTCCTGTAGCGCGGCGATCCTCTTCTGCAGCTCCGCGACCATGTAGTTGATGTTCTCGGCCAGGATCCCGATCTCGTCGGAAGAGCGGATCAGGAGCGTCCCGGGCGGCTCGCCTCTTCTGAGCCGTTCCGTGAACTGCTCCATGTCCCGGATCGGCATGGTCAGCCTCCGGGAAAAGAACAGCGCCACAAGCGCCGAGACGACGAGCACGATCAGGAAGGAGCGGATCAGGATCCCTGTGAAGGCTTCCTCGGTCTTCCTCACGTCGTCGAGGGGCCGGGCGAGACGGATGTACCCGACGATCTCCTGCCCCTTCCGGATGGGCAGCGCCACGTACATCATCTGCTCGCGCAGCGTCTGGCTGTAGCGGGTGGCCGTTCCTTTCCCCCGGACCCGGACCTCCTTGATCTCGGGGCGCTCGAGGTGGCTGCCCAGGGCGGACGCCTCCCGGTCCGTCTCCGCAAGAACCCGTCCGTCACGGTCGAGGACGGTGACGCGGGCCCGGGCAATCCGGGCGATCTCCTCCGCTCGGGACTCGATCTCCTTCATCGGGTAGAGATCGGCGATCCCGGCGTAGGCCATCAGCTCGTCCTCGATCTGCCGTTCGAGTTTGTCCTGAATCTGGTTTCCCGCGAGGAACCCCACGATGCCGATCGCGAGAACGGCGATGGCCAGGTAGGTGCCGAAGATCTTGAGAAACAGCTTCCCCTTCATTCAGTTCTCTTCCCTCTTTGCCCGGCAGACGTCGTCGTGATTCTCCCCCGGCCACTGGTGACGCACGTTGATCCCCGTCACCATGTAGACGACCATGTCCGCGATGCCCTTGGCGTGATCCGCGATCCGCTCCAGGTTCTTCGAAACCTGCATGATCAGCAGTGCGCGATGGATCGTGCGGGCGTCCTCGAGCATGAACGTGAGCAGCTCCCGGAAGATCTGCTCGTTGAGGGTGTCGATCTCGGCGTCCATCCGGCGCACCCGGTTGGCCAGCTCGCACTCCTCCCGCACAAAGGCGTCGAGGCTGCCCCGGATCATGGACCGCGCGATCTCGGCCATGCGCGGCAGGTCGATGTAGGGCTTGAGCTGGGGCACCTCGTTGAGGGCAAGCACCCTCTCGGCAATGTTGACGGCCATGTCGCCGATCCGCTCCAGGTGGCCGTTGATCTTGATGGCCGTCGTGATGAACCGCAGGTCCCGGGCGATGGGCTGCCGCAGTGCCAGCAGGCGGATGCACTGCTCCTCGATCTCCGTGTCGAGCCGGTCGATCTCGGCGTCCCCCTCGATGACCTGCCGGGCCAGATCCGAGCTGCGGTCCAGGAGCGAGGCCGTCACGTTCTCGATGGCCTTCTCCGTCAGCGCCCCGCTGTACAGGAGGTTCTGCTTGATGTCCTGGAGCTCCCGCTCGTAGTGGGTGCTCGTTCTGCGCGTTCCTTCCATGGCCTTCCCCCTGATTGTCGATTACCCGAATCGTCCCGTGATGTAATCTTCCGTCTGTTGGATGTCCGGCCGGGTGAAGATCTTCTCCGTGGCGCTGTACTCGATGAGCTTGCCCAGGTAGAAGAATCCCGTCATGTCCGAGATGCGGGCCGCCTGCTGCATGTTGTGGGTGACGATGATGATGGTGTAGTCCTTTTTCAGGTCCTGGATCAGTTCTTCGATCTTGGCCGTCGAGATGGGGTCGAGGGCCGATGTGGGCTCGTCCATGAGGAGCACGTCGGGCTTCATGGCCAGGGCCCGCGCGATGCAGAGCCGCTGCTGCTGCCCTCCGGAGAGCATCATGGCCGACTGGCCGAGGATGTCCTTCACCTCGTCCCACAGGACGGCCTGCCGGAGACTCTGCTCCACGAGCGCCTCCAGTTCGATCCGGTCGGTGAGCCCGGCCAGCTTCGGGCCGTAGGTGATGTTGTTGTAGATCGATTTCGGGAAGGGGTTCGGCTTCTGGAAGACCATGCCGATGCGCCTGCGGATCTCGACAGGGTCCACGTCGGGGCCGTAGATGTTTTTCCCCTCGAAAAGGACTTCCCCCTCCACGCGCGTGCCGTCGATGAGGTCGTTCATCCGGTTCAGGAGCCTCAGCAGCGTTGACTTGCCGCACCCCGACGGCCCGATGAGCGCCGTCACCCGCCTTTTCTCGAAATCCATCGAGATGTCCGTGAGCGCCCGAAACTTCCCGTAAAAGAAGTTGACATCGTTTGTCTTAATTACACGATTATCTTCCACCGTTACCACCTTTTTCTCTTCCGCATGGTGCTGCGGATGACGATGGCGATCAGGTCTACGCCCAGCACGAGCCCGACGAGAACCAGGATGGTCCCGAACTGGATGGGCCTTGTCGCCTCGATGTGGGTCCCCGCCGTGGCGAGCACGTAGATGTGAAACGGCAGGGCCATCACCTCGTCGAAGATCGACGAGGGGAGCTTCGCCGTGTAGAAGGCCGCCGCCGTGAACATGACGGGCGCCGTCTCGCCGGCGGCGCGCCCGATGCCCAGGATCGACCCCGTGAGGATCCCCGGCAGCGCATTGGGCAATACGATCCGGACGATCGTCTGCCACTTCGACACACCCAGCGCCAGCGATGCCTCGCGGAACGTCTGGGGTACGGCCTTGAGGGCCTCCTCGGAGGCCCCGATGATCGTGGGCAGGATCAGGATTCCCAGGGTGAGCGCGCCCGAGAGGATGCAGGAGCCGAACTGCAGGAATACGACGAAGAGCCCAAGGCCGAAGAGGCCGAAGACGATGGAGGGCACGCCGGCCAGGCAGTTCACCCCGATCCGGATGACCCTCACCAGCGGTCCCTGTTTGGCGTATTCCGTCAGGTAGACGGCCGACACGATCCCCAGGGGCAGCGCCACGAGAATCGCACCCATCGTGAGGTACAGGGTTCCCAGGATGGCGGGCATGATGCCGCCTTTCGTCATGGAGTCTGTCGGCGGAAGCGTGAGGAAGTCCCAGCTGAGGACGCCTGCGCCGTTAACGAGGATATAGACGAGGAGCCCGCCCAGGGCGGCCGTGATGACGAGGGCAGAGAGCCGCACGAGCCCGAAGAAGACCCCTTGCTTGAAATAGCGCCATCGCATGGAGGACTGAAGTGCCATCGGTTTCCTCGCTTACAGGGTTCCCGATCCCGTTTCCCTGAACTTGTGGGACACGTAGTCGGCAACCAGGTTGAACGCCAGAGTCAGCAGGAACAGCACGATGGCCGTGGCGAACAGGGCGTGGTAGTGATCGCTTCGGAAGGGCGCCTCGCCCATCTCGGCGGCAATCGAGGCCGGCATGGGCCGCACGGAGTCGAAGAGGCTCTCGGGGATCGCCGCCGCGCCTCCGGCGACCATGAGGACCACCATGGTCTCCCCGATGGCCCGGGCCATCCCGAGGATGACGGCCGTGGAGATGCCCGAGAGGGCCGAGGGGACAATCACCTTGAGGATCGTCTCCGACCGGGTCGCGCCCAGCGCGTATGAGGCCTCCTTGAATTCCCGCGGCACGGCGTAGAGGGCGTCCTCGGCAATGCTCGAGATCGTCGGGATCGCCATGAGCGCCAGCATCAGGGAGGCATTGACGATGTTGAGGCCCGTGGGCAGGTCGAAGGTGTCCTGCAGCCAGGGCGCGAGCACCACCATCCCGAAGAAGCCGAGCACGACGGAAGGCAGCCCGGCCAGCAGTTCGATGACGGGCTTGGCGATCTCCTTGACCGGCCGGGGTGCAATCTCCGAGATGTACACGGCCGAGAGCACGCCCAGGGGCACCGCGATCAGCGTGGAGAAGAAGGTCACGATGAAGGATCCGACGATCAGCGGCCAGATGCCGAAGGCGGGCGGGTCGAAGGTGGGGTACCACTCGCTTCCCAGGATGAAATCCTTCAGGGAAACGACCCGGAGGATGGGGACCCCCTCCCGGAAAAGGAACGTGACAATGAGGCCGAGGATCAGGATCGACACGCAGGCGAAGAGGAAGAAGATGCGCCGGATGAGGATCTCTTTCAGTTTACGGTTCATGGGAATTCCCCGGTCGGCGAGAGAAGAATGCCGGGCAAGGCGTCCGCGGCCGCCCCCCGGATGTATTCATGAAAGGATACTCCGACGCCCCGTTCGTTTCAACGGGCAAGTCTCGAACCGATCCGCCGTGAAAAGACAACGGCAAGGATGAGGGACGGGATCGCGATGATGTACATGGTCCAGTAGATCGACTGGTAGAGATGATCGAGCGATTCCCGGACCTTCCCGAGCGGGTGGGCCAGCCGCAGGTAGCCGACAACCTCGTTTTTCTCCTTTACGGGCACGGCAACGTAAAGCATGTTCACCTTCAGGGTCGTGCTGAAGTGCGTCGCCCTGCCCTGCCCCTGCGAGACAGCCTGCTGGATCTCCGGACGGTTCAGGTGGTTTTCCATGCCTCGGGCGTCGGCCTCGGAATCCGCGATCACCCGGCCCGACGGATCGATGTACGTCACCCGCATGCCCAGCTGCCGGCCGATATCCGGGACCTTCGCATCGAGGTCTTTTCCCGGCATCAGGGCCACCGCCGTGGCCGTGCCGATCATCCGGTCCTCGATGTTTTGCGTGAGAATGTCCCGGATCTTGGGAGTGAGAAAGAAATCCAGGACCCCGATGGTCAGCAGGACCAGGACGACATAGGAAACGAATACCTTCAGGAATCGCATATCTTTCATCATGCCCCCATGAGAAGCACCCAAACCCGAGCAGACCGTGTCGGCAGGCTCGGGTCCGGGTGCGGAAACGATCCATGGCGAATCGGGACGGTCCGGCGCTGCCGCGGCCGAACCGATTCATTCTTCCTCCGCCCTACTTGAGGGGGACGAAGCCTTCCTTCTTCACGATCTTCTGCCCCTCGGGCCCCTTCACGAAATTGACGTAACCGGCCGCGGCACCCCTGGGCTCGCCGTCCGTGTAATAGTACAGCGGACGGGCGATGGGGTAGCTCCCCTTCAGGGCGTTTTCGTCACTGGCGACAACACCGTTCACCGTGACGGCCTTGACGCTCTTGTTCAGGTAGCCGATCCCGATGTAGCCGACGGCGTAGCGGTTCTTCGAGACGGCCTGGACGACGGCGCCGCTCGAGGCCTGGAGCTGGGCCCGGGGGCTCACCTTCTCCCGGTGAAGGATCTTCTCCTGCCAGGACTCGTAGGTGCCGGAGCTGGTGTCGCGGGAGATGACCACGATCTGCATGTCCTTGCCGCCCACCTCCTTCCAGTTGCGGATCTTGCCCTGATAGATCAGGGAGAGTTGCTCGATGGAGAGGTCCTTCACGGGGTTCCCGGGATGGACAATGGGGGTCAGGGCATCGATGGCCACCTTGTGCTCCACGGGATTGACACCCTTGGACTTGGCCAGCGCGATCTCCTCCTTCTTCATCTGGCGCGACGACATGGCGATCTGAGTGGTCTTGTCGATCAGGGCCTTGATGCCGTTTCCGGACCCTCCACCGGAAATGGAAATATTCAGGTTGGAGGTCTTCTTCATGTATGCCTCGGCCGTCGCCTGCCCGATGGGCAGGACCGTCGTCGAACCGTTGACGACGATATTCTCGGCCGCCATGGCCGACGCGCCCCCGATCAGGCTCAGGGCCGCCAGCCCCGCCACGACGATTTTCAACCTTCTCGACATTCTCCTTACCTCCTTGGATAACGGGTTGACTCGTTGGCAGCAATGTAGACCCCTTTTGTTACAATTTCATGACAATTCCATGAAAAGCAGATGAAATGGCCGTCTTTCTTTCCTTCCGCATTGACAGCCGCAGGGCTTTCCCTTAGTGTTTGATGCGGCGGACTACGCGGAAAGGCTCGAGATCATGGGAAAAAAGAAAACGAAAAGGGTCAATCTCGCTCTCCAGGGCGGAGGGGCCCACGGGGCGTTTGCCTGGGGAGTGCTGGACCGGTTCCTCGAGGACGGGCGGATCGACTTCGAGGGAATCTCGGCGACGAGCGCGGGCACCCTCAATGCCGTCGCCTACGGCTGGGGCGCCATGCAAGGGGGGCCCGAGGGGGCCCGCCGGGCCCTGGAGGACCTGTGGCGGGAGGTCAGCAAGGCGGGCGCGCTGTTCAGCCCGGTGCGCCAGTGGCCCATGGAGAAGTCATGGCCGGGCGCGGCGGCGCTCTCCGGCCTGACCTTCGGCCTGTTCAGCGCGTGGACCCGGGTGCTGTCTCCCTACCAGTTCAATCCCCTCGGTGTCAATCCCCTGAAGGACATGCTGCGCCATTGCATCGACTTCGAGGAACTCGTCCGCTGCGACTGCGTCGATCTCTTCGTCAGCGCGACGAACGTCCGGACGGGCCAGGTCCGCGTGTTCCGCAACGAGGAGATCACCCCGGAGGTCGTTCTGGCCTCGTCCTGTCTGCCCAATCTCTTCCAGGCCGTGGAGATCGACGGGGAGCACTACTGGGACGGGGGTTACATGGGGAACCCCTCTCTCTTTCCCCTCTTCTACTACACCGAATCCCGCGACATCGTCATCGTCCACATCAACCCCATCGAACGGGACGAGATCCCCCGGACGGCCATGGACATCGAGAACCGCCTCAACGAGATCACCTTCAATGCCTCCCTGCTGAAGGAGCTTCGCGCCATCGCCTTCGTCGTCAAGCTGCTCGAGGAGAAATGGATCCGCGACGAATACAAGCAAAAGCTCAAGCACGTTTTCGTGCACTCCGTCCGGGCCGACGAGGCGCTGAAGGATCTCGGGGTGGCCACCAAGTTCGTGAGCAACTGGGAGTTCCTCACCGACCTGCGCGACCGGGGGCGTCAGACGGCGGAGCGCTGGCTCGCCGAGAACTTCGACTGCCTCGGCAAGCGTTCCAGCATCGATGTGCGGACGCAATACCTCCAGCGGGGCGAGGACCGGCCCCTGACGCGCACAGACTGACGGCCCATAAAAATCCCCCTGCATCTTTCATCGACGCAGGGGGATTCTTTTTCTCCTTTTATCTTCCCCGATACCCTATCGATACCCTTTTTTTAGAGCAGCCTGGCCCCCATTTCCGCCACCAGGGACCTCTCCCCCTTGAACAGGGTGACGTGCCCGGCGATCTCCTCGTCCTTGAGGTGCTCCACGAGGTAGGTCAGGCCGTTGCTGCTCGCGTCGAGGTAGGGGTGGTCGATCTGTTCGGGGTCTCCCGTGAAGACGATCTTCGTGCCTTCGCCCACGCGGGTGATGAGCGTCTTGATCATGTGCGGCGTGAGGTTCTGCGCCTCGTCGCAGATGATGAACTGCTTGGGGATGCTCCGGCCGCGGATGTAGGCCAGCGCCTCCATCTCGAGGATGCCGCGGTCCATGAGGTGCTCGATGATCCGGTGCGGCTCGGGGTTGCCGCTGAAGATGAACTCCAGGTTGTCGTATATGGGCTGCATCCAGGGACGCAGCTTCTCCTCCTTGGAGCCCGGGAGGAACCCCAGGTCGTTTCCCAGCGGGATGACGGGCCGGGTGATGAGCAGGCGGGAGTAATTCTTCTGCTCCATGACCTTTTCGAGCCCCACGGCGATGGCCAGCAGCGTCTTGCCTGTCCCGGCGCGGCCCACCAGGGTCGCCACGCGGATCTGGTCGTTGAGGAGCAGCTCCAGCGCGAAGCGCTGCTCCTTGTTTCTCGCCTTGATGCCCTGGTTGGCGCTCTCGCCGTGGACGAGCGCCCGCAGCTCCCCCCGGAAATACCTCGCCAGGGCCGACTGGGACGACGAGACATGGTTCTTCAGCACGAAGAACTCGTGGGGCCTCGCGGGGCCCCGCCCGTTCATCACGAGGCGCCCTTCCTTGAAGAAGGTGTCCATCTCCTCGGCCGTCACGTCCACGACGCCCGAGCCCGTGTAGAGCTCGTGGTAGTTGACCTTGTCGTTGTAGAAGTCCTGGGCCGGCACGCCCATGACGTCGGCCTTGACCCGGAGGTTCAGGTCCTTGGAGACGAGGAAGACCCGCCCGGGCAGCTGACGGTTGAGGGTGCAGGCCACGGCGAGAATCCGGTTGTCCGTTTTGTGGGGGTCGAACCCGGCGGGGAAATCCGCCACGGCCTCCTGGTGGTTGAGCTCGATGCGCAGCCGCCCCCCCGAGGGCAGGGGCACGCCCGTCGACAGGCAGCCCGATTCGCGCAGCTTGTCGAGCTCCTGCGATACCACGCGGGCGTTTCGGCCGATCTCGTCCTGACGCCGCTTCTGGTTGTCGATCTCCTCGATGACGGCCATGGGGATCACGATCTGGTTGTCCTCGAAGGCAAACAGGGCACCCGGGTTGTGAAGCAACACGTTTGTGTCCAGGATGTACGTTTTGATCATGCGATCAGACTCCTTCGTCGCCGCGGCAGCCGGGTGCTCTTCCCCGCGCAGGAATCCCGGCAGGGGTGTGCCCCGATCGGGTCACGGCAATAGTTGTCCTCCGGGATGGAACGGGCGTCGGCCGATATCGGGCCGGTAGGCAGGGTTCGCTGGGTTGATCCGATTGCAGGATATCCTCCTGTCTATAACGCCGTACCCTCCGGCGCTCGGATTGAGGGACTCGAAATGCCGCTTTTTGCAACGGTTATTGAATACCGCCGGTACTCCGATTTGTCAAGGATTTCCTGCCGAAGAGCACCCTGGCCCCACACTGACCGGCCAGAAGAAACCCGCCGGCTGGCGCGCCGAACGAGGCTCCCTGCGCGGATACGCGCGCATCAGCGCTCGGCAAACTTGTAGCCCACGCCCCGGACCGTGACGATGTAGGTGGGGCTGTTCTCATCTTCCTCGATCTGCGCCCTCAGGCGCCGGACGTGAACATCGACGGTGCGGGGCTCGACGAAGGACTCGTCGCCCCAGACCCTGTCCAGGATCTGGTCGCGGCTGTACACGCGGCCGGGGTTCTGCGATAGAAACCGCAGCAGCTTGAACTCCGTGGGGCTCAGGGCCACCTTGCGGCCGCCGACGGTGACCTCGTAGGACCTCATGTCGATCCGGAGCCCCTTGAACTCGAAGACCTCGGTTCCATCGGGCTGCCTGCCGGCTCCGGAGCGTCGCAGGACCGCCTTGACGCGCGCCACGAGTTCCTTCACGCTGAATGGCTTGGTCACGTAATCGTCGGCTCCGACCTCCAGCCCGATGACCCTGTCGAGCTCCTCGCCCTTCGCCGTCAGCATGATGATGGGGATGGAGGCCGTCTCGGCGTCCCGGCGGAGCCGCTTGCAGACCTCGAGGCCCTGGATCCCGGGCAGCATGAGATCGAGCACGACGAGAGCCGGCTTCTTCGCCCGCACGAGCGCGAGGGCCTTCTCCCCGTCGAAGGCCTTGAGCGCCTCGTAGCCCTCCTTTTCGAGGTTGTAGGCCACGAGGTCGACGATGTCCTTCTCGTCGTCCACGATCAGGATTCGGGGCGCCATCGGCGATCCTTTCCGGTCAACTGCGGGGGCAGCATGCCCTAAAAGATCTGCTCCATTAATCCGCGGATGTGGTCGACCCGGACGAGCTCGATGCCCTCGACCTTCGGGCCGCCCCGGAGCTGGGTGCGCGGCAGGACGCAGCGCGCAAACCCCATGCGGGCGGCCTCGCGGATCCGGATTTCCATCTGGTTGATCCCACGGATCTCGCCCGTGAGGCCCACCTCCCCGAAGACGACCGTCTTCGGGTCCACGGGCCGGTCGAGGAAGCTCGACGCGATGGCCGCGACGACCCCCAGGTCCACGGCCGGCTCGGCCAGCCTCACCCCGCCGGCCACGTTGACGAAGATGTCGTGGTTGCCCAGGTGCAGCCCGCCGATCTTGTCGAGCACCGCCACCAGCAGCGAGACGCGGTTGCCGTCCACCCCGATGGCCGTCCGCCGGGGCATGCCGAAGCTCGTGCTCGCCACCAGGGCCTGGATCTCCACCAGGATGGGCCGCGTGCCCTCGATGGCCGCCGCCACGACGGAGCCCGCCATCCCCTCGGGCCGCTCCGTGAGGAAGTACTCCGAGGGGTTCGACACCTCCACGAGCCCCCGGTCGCGCATCTCGAAGACGCCGATCTCGTTGGTGGGGCCGAAGCGGTTCTTGATACCCCGGATGATGCGGTAGGAGTGCCCCGAATCGCCCTCGAAGTACAGGACCGTGTCCACCATGTGCTCCAGGACCTTGGGCCCCGCGATGGAGCCGTCCTTCGTGACGTGGCCCACGAGAAAAACGGGGATGCCCGTCTTCTTGGAGAGAATGATGAGGCGCTCCGAGGCCTCCCGGACCTGCCCGACGCTCCCGGGCGCCGAGGTCAGCAGCGAGCTGTAGACGGTCTGGATGGAGTCGACGACGATGGCCTCGGGGGCAACTTCTTTAATATAGCGCAGGATGTTCTCCAGGGCCACCTCCACGAGGACGTAGAGGTTCTTCGAGGAGGCGCCGATCCGGTCGGCCCGCATCCGGATCTGGCTGGCCGACTCCTCACCCGAGACGTAGAGGACCTTGCGCCCTGCCGAGGCGAGGCGGTGCATCACCTGCAGCAGCAGCGTCGACTTGCCGATGCCCGGGTCGCCCCCCACGAGGACGGCCGATCCGGCCACGATGCCTCCCCCGAGGACCCGGTCCATCTCCCCGATGCCCGTTTTCACGCGGGCCTTCTCGTCGGCCTCGACGGCGTCGATGGGGCGGGGTTTCTCGCCCAGCTGGTACTCCGGGGGCACCCGGGGGTCCGCCGCCCGGGTCGGCTCTTCGGCGAACCGATTCCACTCCCCGCAGCCGGGGCACTTGCCGACCCACTTAGGCGACTCGTATCCGCAGTTCTGGCAGAAAAAGGCCGTTTTTTGTTGTTTTTTCATTCTTCCCCTGACCCTGCCCTTCGTATCGGTTTTTCCCGTTCCCGTCAACCCCCAAGGGTGCGGGCCGGGGCCGAGGGCCTTGGAAATTGCTTGTCAATTTGGATGTTTTCTGATAAAGGGACTCTTTCGATTTTCGACAAAAAGGTGAACCTCCATGCAACACAATCCAAACTTCAGCTCCGGCCCCTGCAGCAAGAGACCCGGGTGGAATCTCGACGGGTTGAAAGACGCCGCCGTGGGGCGCTCCCACCGCTCGGCGCTGGGCAAGGCCAAACTGGGCGAGGCGATCGCCCGCAGCAAGACACTTCTCGGCGTTCCCGACGACTACCTGCTCGGGATCATGCCGGGCTCCGACACGGGCGCCTTCGAGGCCGCCATGTGGACGATGCTCGGCTCCCGGCCGGTCACCGTGCTCGTCTGGGAAAGCTTCAGCGGCGAGTGGGCCAAGGACATCCAGAAGGAACTGAAACTCAAGCCCACGGTCCTCGAGGCCCCCTACGGGAAGCTGCCCGACCTGCAGTCCGTGGACTGGAAGAGCGACGTCGTCTTCGTGGCCAACGGCACGACGAGCGGCGTGAAGATCCCGAACTGGGACTGGATCCCGGCCGACCGCGAGGGGCTCTCGATGTGCGACGCCACCAGCGCCGTCTTCGCCATGCCCGTCGACTGGTCCAAGGTGGACGCCCTGACCTACTCCTGGCAGAAGTGCCTCGGCGGCGAGGCGGCCCACGGGGTCCTCGTGCTGAGCCCCCGCGCCGCGGCCCGGATCGCGTCCTACGACCCGCCCTGGCCCCTGCCCAAGGTCTTCCGCCTGAAGAAGAAGGGCGCCGTGGACAAGGCCATCTTCGACGGCGACACGATCAACACGCCCTCGATGCTCTGCGTCGAGGACTACCTGGACGCCCTGAAGTGGGCCGAGTCGATCGGCCTCGAGGGCCTCTTCAAGAGAAGCCTGGCGAACCTGAAGGTCATCGAGGACTGGGTCGCCACACGCGATTGGATCGACTTCCTCGCCGAGGACAAGGCCACCCGCTCCAACACGTCGGTCTGCCTCAAGGTCGTCAGCGGGACGTTCAAGGCCATGGCGGAGAAGGAGCAGGGCGACTTCATCAAGGCCGTGGCGGGCCAGCTGAGCAAGGAAGGCGCGGCCCACGACGTGAGCGCCTACCGCGACGCCCCCCCGGGGTTCCGCCTGTGGTGCGGGCCCACGATCGAGCCGGAGGACGTCAGGCAGGCCCTCGACGCCCTGGAAAGGGTCTACCTGCAGAAGATGAAGTAACCCGTCGCAGCCTGCGGCGCAGTCCCGCGAGGACGAAGAGATGACGGCACAACGGAAAGGGAAGAAGAACATGAAGAGGGTTTTGATCAGCGACACGCTGTCCCCGGAGGGGATCGAGATCCTGAAGAACACGCCCGGCATCGAGGTGGACGTACAGACGAGCCTCACGCCCGACGAGCTCAAGGGGATCATCAAGGACTACGACGGCCTCGCGATCCGCAGCGCCACGAAGGTCACGAAGGAGATCATCGAGAAGGCCGACAACCTCAAGGTCGTGGGCCGGGCCGGCATCGGCGTGGACAACGTGGACGTCAACGCGGCCAGCAAGCGCGGCATCGTCGTCATGAACACCCCGGGCGGCAACACGATCACCACGGGCGAGCACACGATCGCCATGATGTTCGCCCTGGCGCGGCAGATCCCGCAGGCCACGGCCTCCATGAAGGGCGGCAAGTGGGACAAGAAGACGTTCATGGGCGCCGAGATCTACAACAAGACCCTCGGCATCATCGGCATCGGCCGGGTGGGCACCATCGTGGCCGACCGCGCCCAGGGCCTCAAGATGAACGTCATCGCCTTCGACCCCTTCCTGGCCCCCGAGACGGCCGAGAAGATGGGCATCACGCTCGTAAGCCTGGACGAGCTGCTCAAGCGCTCCCACTTCATCTCCGTCCACACGCCGCTGACGAAGGACACGAAGAACATCCTCAACGCCGCCGCCATCGCGAAGATGCGCAACGGCGTCTTCATCGTCAACTGCGCCCGCGGCGGGATCATCAACGAGAAGGACCTGCTCGAAGCGCTCAACTCCGGCAAGGTGGCCGGCGCGGCCCTCGATGTCTTCGAGGAGGAGCCCACGAAAAACAGGGAGCTGGTGAACCATCCCAACGTCATCTGCACGCCCCACCTGGGGGCGGCCACGGACGAGGCCCAGCGCAACGTGGCCATCGCCATCGCCGAGCAGATCGCCGACTTCCTGACGAAGGGCGAGATCCGCAACGCCATCAACTTCCCGTCGGTGAGCGCGGAGCTGCTCACGCACATCCACCCCTACCTGGCGCTCGCAGAGAAGCTGGGCACCTTCGAGGCCCAGATCGTCAAGGGCGGCATCGAGGAGGTGGCCGTCGAGTACGCCGGCGACATCATCAACTACAACGTGGCGCCGCTGACGATCGCGCTGCTCAAGGGGCTGCTCACGCCGATCCTGAACGCGAACATCAACTTCATCAACGCCCCCTTCATCGCGAAGGAGCGCAACATCAAGGTCGTCGAGTCCAAGTCCAGCGAAGTGAAGGACTTCACGAGCATGATCTCCGTCACGATCAAGACGACGGAGGAGAAGAGCTTCGCCGCCGGGGCCATCTTCGGCAAGCAGGACCCCCGCATCGTGCGGATCGAGAAGTTTTCCATGGAAGTGATCCCCGAGGGCCACATGATCGTGCTGTACAACAACGACAAGCCCGGGGTCATCGGCAACATCGGCCACACGCTCGGAAACAACGGCATCAACATCGCCCGATTCCAGCTGAGCCGCGAGCACGTGGACGGCAAGGCCCTCGTCGTGCTCTCGACGGACACCGTGGTGCCGGCGGACATCCTGAAGAAGCTGCGGGAACTCCCCAACGTCATATCCCTCACCCAGCTGGAGATGTAATCCGGCACGGAGACAGCCTATGTCAAGCGTGATCGTCGTAGGGACCCAGTGGGGCGATGAAGGCAAGGGCAAGATCGTCGACCTGTACGCGGAAGACGCCGACGCCGTCGTGCGCTTCCAGGGGGGCAACAACGCGGGGCACACGATCGTGGTCAAGGGCAAGCAGACCATTCTGCACCTGATCCCCTCGGGGATCCTGCACGACCACAAGCTGTGCGTCCTGGGCAACGGCATGGTCATCGACCCGAAGGTGCTCATCGAGGAGATCCAGTACCTGAGGAAGGAGAATGCCTTCCCCCCTAACACGAAGCTCGTCATCAGCGACAAGGCGCACCTGATCATGCCCTACCACCGCCGCGTGGACGCGGCCCGCGAGGCCGCCAAGGGCGCGGGCAAGATCGGGACGACCCAGCGCGGCATCGGGCCGGCCTACGAGGACAAGGTATGCCGCACTGGCATCCGCGTCTGCGACCTGCTGGACCGCGAGGTCTTCGTGGAGAAGCTCCGGCGCAACGTGGAGGAGAAGAACTTCACCCTCACGAAGCTCTTCGGCGAGGAGCCCGTGGACGAGAAGCCCATCCTGGATGAGTACATGGGATACGCCGACGTGCTGCGGCCCCACGCGGCCGACATCTCGCTGCTGCTCGACGAGGCGATGCGGCAGAAGAAGAAGATCCTCTTCGAGGGGGCCCAGGGCGGGCATCTCGACGTGGACTACGGCACCTACCCCTTCGTTACGTCGTCGAACACGGTGGCCGGCAACGCCTGCTGCGGCGCCGGGGTGGGCCCCACGAAGATCGACGCCGTCGTCGGCATCGTCAAGGCCTACACGACCCGCGTGGGCAGCGGGCCCTTCGTCACGGAGCTCACCGACGAGATCGGCCAGCGCATCCAGTCCGTGGGGCAGGAGTTCGGCGCCACGACGGGGCGCAAGCGGCGCTGCGGGTGGCTGGACATGGTGCTCGTGCGCCAGTCCGTACGGGTGTCGGGCATAACGGGCCTGGCCGTCACGAAACTGGACGTGCTCACGGGCATCGACAAGCTCAAGATCTGCGTGGGCTACCGCACCGACAGGGGCGAGGAGTTCACGAAGGCCGTCCCGTCCGACCTGAAGGTCTTCGAACGCTGCGAGCCCGTGTACATGGAGCTCGACGGCTGGACGGAGGACATCAACAGCGCCAAGCGGATGGAGGACCTTCCGCGCAACACGCGGCGCTACGTGGACACCCTCGAGAACCTCGCCGGGGTCAAGGTGGTCCTCGTCTCCGTCGGGGCCGACCGCAACGAGACGATCGTCACGGAGAACCCCTTCCGGCGATGAACGGCAGTGTCTGAGTGCGGAAGTGTCTGAGTGCGGGAATTCATGGAAAGATTTTTCTCCTTCGCTGAAACACTGAGACACGCAAACACTTTGTCACTTCTTTCGGCAGCCTTGGCCGCCGTGGGGCCGTTAGCTCAGTCCGGTAGAGCAGCGGACTTTTAATCCGTTGGTCACGAGTTCGAATCTCGTACGGCCCACCAGATAAGAAAAGGGCCTCCAGTCGTCACGCTGGAGGCCCTTTCTGCGTTTGTGGTTCTGTTCCGATTCCGTCAGAGGGTGATTTCATGGATCTCCGGCGGCCCTCCGCAATGCACATCCATGTCGATCGCCGCGGATAGGGCCTGGTGACAGATTTCTTTCGCAGACAGATCACAATCGTACAGGACGTGAATCGCGCCGAGCGCATAATCGCAGCCGGAGCCGATGGCGTAGTATCGCTCGAATTTATGGACGCTCATGTTTGCCGAAACGTAGAAAATACCGCTTCTGTTGGCCACCAGGAATCGGGCATCCAGATCCGCAAAGGGCGTGTTGTGACCATTGCACTGGCTATTCACGTAGCTGTATTTTTCTTTTACCGTGAAATACAGGTGATTAAAGAATTTAAATATGGATCTTTCATCGCCCAGGTTGAGATTCCTGTTTTTTTTCTCGGACAAAAGATCCTGAATGATGTTGTCGTAAAGGGCCCAGCCCGAACCGGCCACATACGTGCCGTTGATCGTGAAGAGTTTACTCGTTTTGATGTTCGTGCTGGGCATGCGGCTATCGCCGAAGTTGATTTGGGTGTCCGCGCCGATAGCCAGGCATTTTCTTTTCAATACCGCGGCAACAACAGTCATTCATCGCTCCTTGTGTCATTCCATGCGTTGATTTGTATCTTGTGTCTGCTTACCCGGGTATCCCTGTCTACAACTCGAGCGCCGCAATCTTTTCAGCCATGCAAGGAATATCCCCGGTCCGCCTTCTCCGAATGTTGGGTCAATCCTATTCCAATTCACATGGAATAAAAAGACAAAAGTACATCATCCCGTCAAACCCCGTGAACATGTACCCTCGGTGATGTTCGTTCACAAAGACACCCGTGGGCAACGGATCGAAACCGGGCAGCAGAGCATCATGAATCCGCCGGTCACGAGTTCGAATCCCGTACGGCCCACCGGAAAGGAAAAGGGCCTCCGGCATGTCCCCGGAGGCCCTTTCTCATGTCCTGCTGACGAAATTCCCGACTACTTGATCATCGCTGCGCCGGCCTGGGCCACCTGGCCGTCCTGAGCAGACGAACCGCCGGAAGCGCCGATGGCGCCGATGATCTTGCCGCCCTCGATGATGGGCACACCGCCCTCGATGGCGCTGATGCCATCCAGGGTCAGGTACGTGATGTTAGACTTGACGACATTCTCGAGGGCCAGCGTCGCACGCTTGTACTGGACGGACGCCTTGGCCTTGTGGATGGACACGTCAATGCTGCCCCACTGGACCACGTCGAAGCGCTCGAAGTATACAAGCTGCCCACCCGTATCAACAACTGCTATACACTGATTGATCTTCAATTCCTTCGCTTTTGCCGCCGCTGCCGCCGCCACTTTCTTGGCCTTCTCCAGGTTGATGTTCGGCCCGTAGGGGTTGGGCATCTGCTGGGCAAACGCCGAGCCCGCGACGAAAAGCGCGACCACACAAAGTACCGCTGCTACCTTCAGAGAACGCATTGCACTTCCTCCTTCGTCCTTCATTCTTTGAGAAATCCCTTACGGGATCGCTTGAAACTATAGGAGCGTGGGAGCGCAATGTCAACGGAATTCCACGGGCTAGATGGCTGGAAATGAAGTCCCTGGGCCTATTTCATAAATGACATAACCTCCGGGAATGCACTTCGTAACGGGGGATCCGGGCCCTGTCCCGCGTCAGAAGCTGCAATCTTGCCGTCTTGGACGAATCTGTGGTAGAGAAGCATGCAATTGTTCGACATGCTTCAAGTTCGCTCAGCTGCAGAGGACCCCATGCAACACATTTCCCGCGATCGCCGGAATCGACCCTGGCAGGCCGCCCTGATTTTCCTGGCCGGGCTCCTCCTCTCCGCCTGCGCGGCCCAATACCCCATGAACCCCGGCGTGGAGAAAATCGATCGCGTGGAGCCCTACCGGGTCAAGCTCATGGCCAGGGAGCGCTCATCGGACACGCTGCTGATCCTGGCCTTTTCGGGCGGGGGCACCCGCGCGGCCGCCCTGTCCTACGGAATCCTGGAGGCCCTCGATCTCGTGGAGGTCCCGGCGCCGCCGGCGAAGGAAAACAAGCGGCACACCCTGCTCGACGAGGTCGACCTGATCTCGGGCGTCTCCGGCGGCAGCTTCACCGCCTCCTACTACGGCCTGCACGGCCGCGAGATCTTCAACGACTTCCGCACCGAGTTTCTCTACGGCGACTTCCAGGGTTCGCTCCTGTGGGGCCTCGTGAACCCCGTAAACTGGGTACGCCTGTGGTCCCCGCGGTTCGGCCGAAGCGACCTCGCCCAGGAATATTACGACTACAAGCTGTTCAAGGGCGCAACGCTCGGGGAAATCGCGAAGAAGTCCGGCCCCGTCATCGTGATCCTCGCCACGGAGGCCATCGAGGGGATCAGCTTCGCCTTCACGCCGAGCCAGTTCGCCCTCATCTGCTCCGATTTCGACAGGTTCCCCGTGTCGCGCGCCGTGGCGGCGTCGGCCGCCTTCCCGGGCGCCCTGTCGCCGGTGGTCCTGAAAAACTACGCGGGTCAGTGCGACATCCGGACCCCGCGCTGGATCGAAAAGGCTCTGGCCAGCCCGGACCTCGCCAGCCGGGCCTACTACAACGCGCTGCGGATGAAGACCTACCTCGACGCCCGACGCAAGCCCTACGTCCACCTCATCGACGGGGGCGTCTCGGACAATCTCGGCATCCGGGGCATTCTCGAGTCCCTCATCGCGCGGGGCGGCATCCACGAATCGCTCAGGGCCCTGGGGCTGCAGAAGACCCGGCGCGTGGGCATCGTCATCGTCGACGCGAAAACCCAGGAAAAGGCGCGCTGGCAGATCCTCGACGAGGTCCCCGGCATCGGGACCATCCTGGGGGCGTCCTCGACCATCATGATCAACAAGTACAACTTCGAGACCATCGAGCTGCTGCACCACGTCGCCCGGGAGTGGACGCACGACGACGAGATCCACGGCCAGAAGCCCATCGATTTCTACATCATGCACGTGGCCTTCGACGCGCTGCAGAACGAGAAGGAGCGGGACTACTTCAACTCCATCCCCACGAGCCTCCAGCTCGAGCCCGGGCAGGTGGACAACCTGCGGGAGATCGCCTCGAAGCTCCTTTACAACGACAAGGATTTCCGGCGGTTCGTCAAGGACCTCGGGGGTCGGATGCCGGAAAAGCCGGTTCGGATCGTCCTGCCGACACCCCAGAAGGAAAGCGGGGCCGTCCCGGGGGAGGAGGCAGACGGGCCGGAGGTGCTGCCCTAGGCTGGAATGCTGCTTGGAAATCGTGGTCTCGCACAACCCGATGTGCGCAACGCCGAAGGGAAATGAAGAGGCGGGAGCCTGCAACTCCCGCCTCTTTCATTCCTCGTTCCCGTCAAAAGGCATGCCGGGCTGAATCAGTACGTCCAGGTGGTGTTGTATCCCTTCTTGTCCTCCACCTGCAGGATGCCGGGCTGATGAATCGTCGACTTCCAGAAATAGATCCTGTTTCCCGTCAGCTTGCCATGGTACATGAGATAGTCGACCTTTGAAAAATCGGCGGCGTAATTCGTGAAACAGTCCTGGAAGTTGACCGGCTTCGGATCGGCCGGATCGAAGCAGCCGAAATCCCCCGCGTCATCCTGGAGGACCTCCTCGACCTGGAAGGGACCGCTGTACAGCGGCGTGGCGCCCGCCGGATCCGGGTTGCCTAGGAACAGGGACGCCGGGACGCAGGAGAACGGGTACATGGTCAGCATGGAACCCGCCGAGTTTCTGACATTCACCTTCGACAGCGCGCTCATCGCCGAAACCGCGGGTCCGCCGTCGCCGGGGACGGTGACATCGCCGGCATGGTACACGTAAGCCGTGCCGTGGACGTTGCGGTTCCAGCCCACGTCGGTGTTCTTGACGCGGACGTTGAATTTCTCGGTTCCCACGTAGCGGATATAGACGTCGACGCCGAATTCCTGTTGCGGCCCGGCAGGGTACCATTCGGTTGAGGGGCCGTAATAGGGGCAAAATTCCCAGAAATCCACTTCCCTGTCCTGTGCCTTGTAGATCTGCGTCCCCGCCGATGCGCTCAGCGGCAGCGAAACGGCGAGCAGCGCCGCAACAACAAACAGCAGTCCTTTCCTCATGTGCATCCTCCTGTGGTTCATCGCGGGATCCATCTTGACCATGGTCACCCCGTCGGGCGAATCGTGTCGTGGTAGGGGGAAAAGAGGGGGCGTCCTCCCGGAGGGCACCTTGCGTGTCTCATCGGTAGAAAAGATGCGAAACTTGAGGGGTTATCGAGAAGGGAATACGCAGAGGGCAGTCATCACGAATCAAGGGGATGGGTCCCCTTCCTCCACTTCCCCTTCGACGTGCTCGTGGCCCTGAGCTTGTCGAAGAGCTCCTCCCACCAGGGAAGGAGGACAGGGGTAAAGGACTGCTTCTAGGCCCGAAAGAGAAAATCCCCCCTCTGCCGCACCACGTTGCGCGTGTCCACCACGGGCACGCCGAGGGCGGCGAAGTCGATCGTCCGGTACTCGTCGTGGGGGGTTGCAATCAGGATGAGGTCAAAAGCCTTCGAAATCGCGACGGATTTTCGGCCCGCGAACCGTGCGTACTCCCGCGAGGGGCGGATGACGGGGATGCAGGGGTCGTGATAGGACACCTCAGCGCCCAGGTGCTCGAGCTTCTCCATGAGCCGGTACGAGGGCGACTCGCGGTCGTCGTCGACGTTGGCCTTGTAAGCAAGTCCCAGGATGAGGATCTTCGAGCCTTTCACGTGCCTGCCGTGCTCGTTGAGGGCCTCCATGACCTTGGACACCACGTAGTCCGGCATGGACGTGTTGATCTCGCCCGCCAGCTCGATGAACCGCGTGTTGAACTCGTACTCCCTCGCCTTCCACGTCAGGTAGAAGGGGTCGATGGGGATGCAGTGCCCGCCGAGGCCCGGTCCCGGGAAGAAGGGCTGGAAGCCGAAGGGCTTGGTCGCCGCCGCTTCGATGACCTCCCAGACGTCGATCCCCATGCGTTCGAAACAGATCTTCAGTTCGTTGACGAGCGCGATGTTGACGGATCGGTAGATGTTCTCCAGGAGCTTGGCCGCCTCGGCCACCTTCGCCGACGACACGGGGACGGTCCTTTCCACGACGTGTTCGTAGAGCGTCCTGGCGGCGGCTAGGCACGCGGGCGTGAATCCCCCGACGACCTTCGGGACGGTCCGCAGGCTGAAGTTCTTGTTGTTCGGGTCCTCCCGCTCGGGCGAGAAGGCCAGGTGGAAATCCTCGCCCGCCTTCAGCCCGGAGGTTTCCAGGATCTCCCGGAGGTCGCCGTCGGTCGTGCCGGGGTAGGTGGTGGACTCGAGGACAACGAGCTGCCCCTTCCGCAGGCGCCGGGCGATCGTCCTGCCCGTGTTGAACACGTAGCGCATGTCGGGCTCGCGGTTGCGGTTCAGGGGGGTGGGCACGCAGATGAGAATGCAGTCCGCCCCGGCGAGGAGGTCGAAATCCGAGGTCGGCGTGAAGTTGCCGTTGATTTCCTTCCGGAGAAGCGACGAGTCGATGTGGCGGATGTAGCTCTCGCGCCTGCGCAGGGCGGCGACCTTCTTTTCGTCCACGTCGAAGCCCGTGACCGTGAAGCCGGCGCGGCAGAATTCGATAACCAGCGGCAGGCCGACGTACCCGAGGCCGATGACCCCCACGCGGGCCTGTCGGGAGGCGATTTTTTCCAGGAGCGTCATGCGGGAAACCTTCCATGCCATGGATTGCGCCGGCACCCCGGCGGCTGAACAAAACCTGCAAAATTCATGCTCCCCGGCATGAAAAAGCCCCCTTTTTACACGGGGGCCCCAAGATCAGGAAACGTATATAGGTCACGCTGTCCTTTTCGCTTTTTTCTCAGCCTCTTACCCTCTCAACGTCTTACCTTCTCATCCGTTCGCCGCCGGCAGCAGGATGTGGAAGGCGGCGAAGTGCCCCTCGCGGGACTCGACGCGGATCAGGCCTTCGTGGTTTCGGACGATGGCGTAGCTCACGGCAAGCCCCAGCCCGCGACGGGCCTCCTTGGTCGTAAAGTAGGGATCGAAGATCTTCGAGAGGTGCTCCTCGCGGATGCCCTGGCCGTGGTCGCGGATGGAGATCTTCACGTACCGGCCCTCCCGGATCGGCAGCCGATCCGAGGCCTCCACGATGGCGTTGCCCGCCTGGATGTCGATGGCGCCTCCCCCGGGCATGGCCTCCACTGCGTTCTGGACGATGTGCCGCAGCACCTGCCGGATCTGCCCCTCGTCGACCTCCACCTTCCAGAGGTCGGGGTCGACGTCGAAGCGGACGTCGATCGCCGGTTCGCCGGGAGCCAGACCCTGCGACGCCTGCAGGAGCGGCTTGAGGTCCGTCACCTTTCGGACGGGGTAGCCCCCCTTGGCCACGGTGATGAGCAGGTGGGTGAGCTCCTTGGCGCGAAGCCCCGCCTTTTCGGCCACGGCGAGGCCCTCCTCGAGCATCTTGTCCTCGTCGGGAACGGAGATCTTGGCGAGGAACACGTTGCGCAGGATCGCGGAGAGCAGCGTGTTGAAGTCCTGGGCGATGCCTCCCGCCAGGGCGCTGAGCGACTCCATCTTCTGCGTCTTGTGGAGCTCCTCCTCGGCCCGCTTCTGCTCGGTGATGTTCTCCAGCGTCTCCAGGACACCCACGAGCCGCCCCTCGGCATCGTGGATGGCCGCCGCCGTGAACCGCAGCCACCGGCCCCCCTCCCCCAGCTCGGGAAAGAAATCCGTCGCCTCGTAGGCCTCCTCGATGAGCGGCGAGCGACGGCACTTGCCGGCATACCAGCTCTCGATGGCGTCGAAGTCCTGGTCCACCAGCAAATCCGCCAGGCACGGCCGCGCCCCGCTGCGGTAGAAGGCCCGCCAGTGGTCGGGCGTCCCGAGCACCTCGTGGGCGCGGATCCCGCTCAGTTCCTCCAGCGCGCGGTTCCAGTACAGGATCCGGTGATCCCGGTCGATCACGAACGTGGGGATCGGCGAGCCGTGGATCACGCTCTGGAGCCTGCGCTCGCTGTCTTTCAGGCAGTCTTCGGCCTGCTTCTGCTCGGTGATGTCCTCCAGCGTCTCCAGGACACCCACGAGCCGCCCCTCGGCATCGTGGATGGCCGCCGCCGTGAACCGCAGCCACCGGCCCCCCTCCCCCAGCTCGGGAAAGAAATCCGTCGCCTCGTAGGCCTCCTCG